>JAABUN010001107.1_pt1 | contig 63743 bp, 52 predicted proteins | sample 5559311 | NCBI WGS metagenome assembly JAABUN01 (sample SAMN10711877, study PRJNA513370) | rock metagenome | isolation source: Antarctica rocks | place: Antarctica: Victoria Land, Siegfried Peak sud
CAAGCTTCTAAATCAATATTGTCTTTAAAATATTTTGATACAATAAACTTCTGGTTCAGCTCACTGCAGGCACTTCTAATTCGTGCGGTGGTGTTCATGGTATCGCCACTCATAGCAATATCTTTTTTTACAACGCCAATCTCGCCCACAGTTACATCACCTATATGTATGCCTACTCTAAACTCCGGAACTATACCATACTCTCTTCTAAAATGTTCGCTGTTTTTTTGCAGGTTTTTTCTGGCTTCAATTAAAGCATCCATAGATCTTCTTGCATTTTTTTTATCAAACATCCACGACACAACCACTTCATCACCTACATATTGATATATGCTTCCACCATGCTCAATCAGTGCGTTGGAGATATGATAAATAAATTCTCTTATAAATTTAAAATAATGCTGATGCCCCAGCTTTTCAGCTGTTGGTGTTGAGTCTTTAAGATCAATGAACATTACAATACGTTTCTCAATTTTTGGCTCGAGGTATTTTCCAAGCATGATGTCCATAAATACTCCGGGTGAGTATTTTTCGTTCACTTCAATAATAAGCTGGGTTAGCACAAAGAGTATCATCCAGTAAATTATTTTTTGGGTAAGCCATTGCGGATGAAAAGCATCTTGTCCATACAATTGAAAAGCTTGCCCGATAGTGAGCTTTAAAATAAAAAAGATGTTTGCTGCATGAATAATGTAATTGATTATATAAGCAGCAATAAGCAAAATTGCACTTCTAAAAATAAAGCTTATCCAAAGAGAGCGGTTTCTGAAAAGTTTTTTTAATTTAAACACGAGCAGATAGCCTATGCCCAGGCTCATTACTAATACAAGAAATGAACGCAACGCAATAGCTGATGCAAAGCTATAATATTGCGGGTCTTTACGGGTTAATACAACTATAAGATCAATCAAAGTCCACCCGATAGAAATGTACAATATAAGGAGGAACCTGTACCTGGTAATAAAACTGAATGTGAAGGTTTTCTTTAAAGATTTCATACGCGGCTTTGCAGGTATTGATAGATTTTCTCTTGTGAATTCACTTTTTCCTGTCCATCCGCAGCAATGCGATGTTGCTCAAGGTTTGGTGATAGTACAACGGCCTTATCATTATCAGTCCACTGAATTTCGAAGTAGTCAATCAGTTCTTTTTTGCAGGTTATATTTTTTATGGATACGCAAACTTCAATGCGATGATAAAGGTTCCTGGTCATCCAGTCTGCCGAGCCCATTATTACTTCAGGATTATCGCCGGCGCCAAATAAAAATAAGCGCGTATGTTCAAGATAGCGATCTACCAAACGCCTTACAATTATATTATCGCTTATGCCTGGTATGCCGGGCATAAGGCAACAGATTCCTCTTACAACTAAATGCACTTTAACCCCTGCCTGGCTTGCTGAATATAACAAACTAATCATGTGCGGGTCTTCCAGATTATTAACTTTAATTCGTATTAAAGCTTCCTCTTTAAGCCCTGCCTTTTGTATTTCCTGGTTTATCAGTTTTTCAAATCTTTCATTCATATTAAACTGCGACACCAGCAATTGTTCAAACTTTAGTTTAGGGCGGTTGGCTAACTTTTCATCTTTTTGTAAATACTTAAATAATGCCACAAGTTCTTTAATAATGAATGGATCGGTGGTCATTAATACATGATCGGTATAAAACTGTGCAGTTACTTCATTAAAATTTCCGGTACTTAAAATAGCATAGGTAACTGTATCAATTCCGCTGTTTTTTTTGATAAGCGCAATCTTCGAGTGAACCTTTATATGTGGTATGCTATAAATGATCTTTATTCCGGCTTCGCGCATTTTACGGCTCCATTTTATGTTATTGGCTTCGTCGAAACGGGCTTTTAACTCAATAAAAGCCGTTACTTTTTTGCCGTTCTTGGCTGCACTTATTAAAGCGTTTACAATATGCGAATCGGCTGCAACGCGGTAAAGTGTTATGTAAATTTCTGTTACTTCTCCGTCAACCGCAGCCTGGTTAAAGAACGATAATACATGGTTGTACGATTGATAGGGAAGATGCAAAAGAATATCGCGGGTATTTAAAATATCAAAGATGTCGCCGCATTCCATTATATCGGGCGATGGAAGTGGTTTCCACTTTGGATATTTCAGTTTAGTGTTAAAAGTTGGAAACGAAGAAAGATCGCTGAGGTGATGATACCGTCCGCCTGCAAACATATCTTCGAACTTTAGCTCGAAAGCAGAAGCAAGATAAAGCTGAACATTGCGGGGCATACCATGCTCATATAAAAACCGTGAGGGCGGGCCGTACTCTCTTTTCTTAAGCTGCCTTTCAATTTTGTTCAGCAGGTCTTCGCTATATTCCTCTTGCAGCCCCAGGTCGGCATCGCGGTTAAATTTTATACTGTAAACGCCTAATATCTCAAGGCCTGGAAAAATACAGGCAAGGTTTTCTCTTATAACGTCATCAATAAAAATAACATAATCCATCCCTTCGAGGGGTGTTAGTGCAAAGAAGCGCGGAAGTTTATATGACGGTATGTTGATAACAGCATGACGAACGCCGCCGGGTTCGGTTCCTTTTAAAGTAACTACGAGATATAAATGATTATTTTCAGGAATGAATTTGGTGCTGAAGTTCCCTTCCAAAAAAATCGGCTGAATAAAAGACAATACCTGCGAGAGAAAAGTTTCTCTTATCTCAGCTTCATGCTCTTGTTTAATCGGGTTATTGTAATAAAAGAAAACGCCGTTATTTTTAAGATCAGGAATAACATCGTGTGTAAGGATGTTGCCAAAAATATCTAACTGTCTTCTTATCTCACTTTGCATCTTTTCAAGAATATCTTCGTTGTAACCAGTGCTAACCCGAAGTTGTGTTTTTTTGCTCAGCTTGGAAAAAGCATAAACAGAAGGATACCGAACCCTGAAGAATTCATCAAGATTTGAAGAAAAAATAGAAAGGAACTTTATGCGTTCGTACAAAGGCACATTTTTATCTGCAGCCTCCTGCAAAACCCTGAAATTAAAGCCCAGCCAGCTTAGGTCGCGGTTGTATAGCATGTTTATTTTTTTATAACGGCGACCCTGAACCATTTGTAATGGTGCCGGGGGTATTTGAGGCAAAGAATAAAGTTGCAATACCAAACGCTATTACTGATATAATTATTCCAACCATAAATATATTATAGGCAAGGCGGATAAGCCTGTATTTACGGCCAAGTACTACCCCCAACATATAAATATCTTTTATTACGCTGCTGTATAAATAATCAGAATCCCGCATCATTTTTCTCATCGCCATATCATAATCCTGCAGGGCGGATTTATGAAAATTTCCGAAGAATAAAAGGTTTGTTTTTTTATCAAGAATATCCTGGTTACTGAATTTGCCGTTGTTAAATACCTGCGGCCGTGTTGCCAGTATAGCAATAACAATAGTTACCACAGCTACCAATAAAAAGATAATGGTAGGAACCGTTAAATAGGCTTCGGTTGTAAGCCGCCTTAACAGTACGCTCAGTATTACTGATATGATGATGGCATTTACCGATATAAGTATGTTGGCTTTATGGTCGGCCATATCACTTAATTTCATTTGGTTTTCGGATGTAAGCCGCAGCATGGTTTGAATACCTTTTGTTGCCAGGTTATTCTTTTCATCTATCGTAAGGCTTTTTCTGCTGTCAGGGTTGTTCATCTCGCTTAATTTCTTTTTCAATCTTTTAATGTTTTTTTGTTTTTGTTCTTCAAGTCGTTCGCGGCAGTACGAGGTATAAAACCGGTGCTCTTCCATCATTTCAAGCGCGTCTTTAGCGGCCTGGTAGCGGTTTATACGGCCATTATTTTTCAATTCAAGTTCTGCTAAAACGTTCTTATTTGTTTCTTTAAATTCTTTGGTGCCTAAATGATAAGTGTCGGCATCGCAAATAATTTCCTCTAATAAAGTTGCAGGGTTTCGGGGAGCTTTTGTAGCCATTATGCATTGTTCAATCTCTTCTATAACGCTATTATCATCGGTATGATCTTTCATATAATCGCGCATGATCTCCGCACTTTTGTCTTCGTGGCCTTCAGGTTTTGTAAAAAGGTGGCCTGTATCGTGAAACCACGCTGTTGCATATAATATCAGCATGTCTTTTTCGCCAACATCGTAATGTCCTGCAATTTCTTTTGTACGGCTAACAACAGTTTTCGTATGCTTAAGATTGTGAAAAACCAAAGTTTCATCCGCATTCTTATCAAACAAATCAACTACGTACTGTTCAATTTTTTTATAAATACTGTTGCTATCCATTTTTAAAATTTACTTATTTAGAAGGTTATATTAAATTTAGTACCTATCGAAAAATTAAATATTTTTTCTTCGGGCGAAAACCCCACAGTAGCAGACAATAACGCTGTATTATATGCAGCATAGTAAAAACCTAAACCATAGGAGTCGTGCCATTTTTTAGATTCTTCATTTTTAACCCACACCCTTCCAACTTCGTTGAAACCGATAAGGCCAACCGGCCCCGGGAAAATATACGATTTTGAAGTGAATAGTTTAGCGCGTAATTCAAAAGTGCCATAGGCAAGGGCTGAACCCGCAAACCTGTTTTTTCTAAACCCTCTTAAAACATTGTTTGCGCCTAAGTTTAATGCCTGAAAATATTCGTAATTCTTACTGTAAATGCGTCCGCCACCTAATCTTAAAACAGACACTAATTTTGCAGCTTCTTTTAAGCTTGAATATAAAGTGAGATCGGATGTTAACCTTGTTAAAGGCTTACTTGTGCTTTGAATGCCGCGCAATGCAGTAAATTCTGTATTCCAATAAATACCCCTGGTAGGCAATAGCTCGCTGTTGAGCGTATTTATTAAAATATCAAACTTGCCACCCAAATAACTTTTGTTTGAGTAAACATTTGCAGAATCGAGGCCAACTAAGTAAGGTGTACTTAGTATGCGGTTTTTATTATCCTTATAATCGTTCCAGTAATGATACCAGGTGGGGCCTGCTGCTAAAGATACCACTGAGAATTTTCTCTGCCTGAACAACAAATCGCTCTCAATAAATTTATACCTAACCCTGTAATACTCCAGATCGAGATGAGGATTTTTTTCTGTTTCATTTCCCAATCCGAAAAAGTTATTTAAAACAGGGTTTGCCATTTGTGCATTTACCATAATATCTGTAGTGCCAATTTCCTGGTTCCATTCGCCCTGATATTTTAACTGGTAAGAGCCATGATTTAAAGCATATAAAGTTGACAGCCGTTGCTGTGTTGCATACGGCTCTTTTCTAAAGCTGTAAGTGCGCATTAAAAAACCAAGACCAACCATTAGTTTGTCCTCAACATTGTAGCCAACGTTAAATTGGGGAAAACGATAAATATTGTAGTTGAAGCCGGTAACGTCGTACTTATTAACTGCAGGGTCAGAAGATGTTCTTATTCTTGAATGGTTATGTTGGGCGATGTAATTTTTTTCTGTTGTAAGATCATAAATATGGTTAGGAACCTTACCTCTTACATTAAAGGTATCGTTTCCCCTGCCACCAATAAGTTTTACCCTGATGTCGGCTCTTGCCTGGTCGTCAATTTCAAATTTATCGTTATCGTTCAAGCCGAATAAGCGTATTTCTTTAGTGTGTTTTTTATCAAACACCCGCTTATACATAAGGGCAGCCGAATCGTTATTTCCCTTTCTCTTAAAAACCTTTACCGATAAATCGTTTCCGCTGCTGCTAACTTTAAAATATTCCTTTTGATTACTGCCGGTTATGTTTACCTCTTTAGATAGAAAGCTATAATACTTCATCGCTTCTTTTGTTAGAATATCGCGGCGGCTTTTTAGTTTATCAATGATCGTTTGTCCGTTTAAGGCAAATATTTCCGGAGGTAATTTTTTAACTGCCTTTGTAATTACATCGTCGGTAATATCTCTTTTAAACTCCTTGGTAATCCTTATCCAATCGTCCTGCGTTAATTGGTTAAGAAAAAAGCGATCAAAATCGCGGGTGCTCCAGTTAAACCAGTTTACTCGTGGAATATCCTTTCTAAATCCCTTTAAATAGGGAAGAAGGTTTTGAGAAACTGAATAAATCAACAGTCCGTCAGCTTTAAAAAATACCTGGTCTCTGTCTCGCGGAATGGGATAGTATAGCTTTCCTTTGCCTGTATCTTTTACTCCAAATCTCCACTGGTCAAAGTGGCGGTCCCAATCACCAATTAATATATCCAGCAATCTCGCTCGCAGCACGGCAGGCTGGTCAACCCTGTTATCATTATCTTCAAAAAGATTATTAATTATTTTAGCTGTGCTTTTAGTATCTCCTCCGTCAGGCGTTGGCTCTCTTAGTTCAAGCTCGCAAACAGTGTTTTTAAAAAGAGGGCGATAATAGCCTAATGCCGGATCGTCGGGAACAAAATAGTAGGTTGGAGAAGCGGCTACAACATCGGCAGCTTTTGCAAGATCGGGGATGGCAAGGGCGCCGTAAGGATGGCTTGCAGAGATCATATCCTGAACAATACGCTTGGCTACCGAATTTCTGAAATTTTCAGGAAGCGCCCCCTGAGGATCTTTGTTTACAGACCTGAGCGTCCATTCTTTACCGCTTTTATCTCTAAGCCTTAACGATTGTGTTTGCTTTCCGCCTCCCAAACTTACAATGGTTAAACCGCCTTTTTCTTTATTAATATTGAACACCTTAAGATGCACCGGCGTGCCCCACTCTTGGCGATAGTTATTACCTAAAAAAAGTCTTTGCACTTTGGATGCCTTATTGTACTGATTGCTGATGGCAACAACAGCGCTGTCTTTAAAAGGAACTGCTGTTTCGGAGGCTACGCTTATAGAATCGGTTAACTGTTTTGGAAGCTTTGAGAAGTTAAGCAAATTAGCGGAGTAAGCATTAGAACTTGAGTCGCCCTTTACGGTATAAAAATCTACTTTCACGTTTTTGTTAGTAGATACTTCTAATGTAGCAAACCCGTTTTCTTCTGCTCCAAAAGGCCGGTTCTTTCCTTTTGATACCCGTGTTTTCTTTGTTCCTGCACCACTGATGATGTAATTGTAACTGCTGTCTTTTATAAATTGCAAATTATGTTCGTGCCCTGAAACAAATATTACATTCGGATATTTTCTTATTACCTTACTAACGCTGTTTATCATGTCTGCATATAAAGGATGATTAAGATCTTGCGGGGTGCCGAAAACGCCCCTTGCAATAGGGTAGATAAAGCCAAAAGGAATTGGTATATACAACTTTGGCCACATTTCTGTTAACGGAAATATGTATTGCTTTAGCCTGAAGTCTCCGCCATGTATGCCATAACTTTTAAAAGGATGGTGGGTAGCAAAAAGCACCAGTTTTTTCGAATTGTGGCTTAAAATATCATCTATCTGGTTTAATACTTCATCTTTGGTTTTGTATGGACAGTCGGACTCTATCCCAGGTTTATCGTATTGATGTATCCACCACTGGCTGTCCATAATAATCATCACAACATTTTCACTTATCTTAACTTCAACCGGGCCCGGGCATCCATCTTCGGGATAGAACTTTACATTTTTATCTCCTAAAAAATTAATATACTGTTGTTGCCTTACAATATTTTCATAGCCTCCTGCGTGCCCCCTGTTCCAATCGTGGTTGCCTGGCATAAAATATACTTTTGCAGGTGTACCCCGGGCAATATTAACCTGTGTATCTAAAACCGCTCTTCTCTTATCGTAACCGGGATAAGATTCGTCGGGCAAACCGGTCATGTAAAGGTTGTCTCCTAAAAAAACAACGGTGGTTTTGCTATCGAACTTTATATGGTTTTTTACAGCATCTATAACCGGATGTTTTCCGCCATGAAAATCTCCTGCATCGCCAATTAAAACTACACGAGCCTCGATTGTATCCTTTTGAGAAAAAGAAATATAGGGCAGTAAGAAAATAAAAAATAAAGCTACACAAATAACCTTCTTCATTTAACCGTGCTTTTGTATTTAAAGATTAACAAGTTGGCTGCCCCAACATCTGCAGCTTCATTAGATATAATAAGACTGCCTGAAGGAGTAAATGTAATGCCTTCGGGTTGTTTGTAAATTTTAGGATCGAGGGGATGAACACTTTTAACGTTACCCTTTGTATCTGCTATCACTAAGGCTTTATTTACCGAGGAAATAATATAAAGTTCATTTGTAAGCGGATTGATACATGCTGCGGAAGGCTTGAATTTAATCTTATGCTCGCCTAGCTGCTCAGCAATTTCATCGGCATTAAGGATAAAAAAAGGAGTGTCGGAAAATGTTTGGGTTGCAGGATCGAACGAATACGCAGTAACTGTTTTTTTATTATCCCCCTCGCAATCTTTGCAAATCATAACCAGTTTGCCCGATGCATTGTCATGGTATAAAGTTTCGAATTCATTTTTTCCTTCTATGCTTAAACTATACATCCGGGGGATTAGCGGTTTATTGGGTATAAATTTAAAAGCAGCTAACTCTCCATTACTCGCCAATATATAAAAAGTGCTGTCGAGCAAAACAAGGTCTTCATAATCCTGCCCTTTTGAGAATTTCCATTTTTCTATTGGAAAATTACCGGTAAGATGGATTTTATACAACCAGCCATGTTCATCAGTTATGCCAAAAACGCTTGTATCTTTTGGATAAAAGGCAAGCCCCGAAATTTCGTCAAGCTCTGTTCGCAAATTAAGTATTACTGGCTTATTAAGGTCGTAGCCGGGTGGTGAAGTAAATGCATTCTTATTTCCTGTTTGCTTATCCTTATTTTTGTTTTCCTCTTTTTTAGGTTGGGCATCCCTGCATTGGCTAAAAACAAATAAGATGCTTACAAGAAAGAAAAGGCTTATTTTTTTTAATACCATATACTTTATTAAAAGTGAATTACTACCCGGGTGAGTGCGCAGCAATTGAAATTTTACCAGGTGTAAAAAAGTTAAAATAACTGCCAGCCGTATTCATTGCCTATCTATTGGTTAATGCCTTATGCTTATAACAAAAGTTAACGCAAAAATAATTTAACATCAAAAATACTTGTTCTCCTTTAATTTATTTGCTAAATCACATCATTGTTCAATTGCTGCATAGTTCAATTATTAAATGGTTTAATTGTTAAATAGTTTAATGGTCGAATTGTCAAATTGTTCAATGTAATTCTATTTTTAATTTCTTACTTCGTACCTCTTACTTCAATATTATGTTTTACGAATTCAAAGGCTTTAAACCTGTTGTTCATCCATCCTCTTTTATACATCCGCAGGCTGCTGTTACCGGTAATGTGATTATTGGTAAAAATGTATATGTGGGGCCGGGGGCAGCAATTCGTGGAGATTGGGGAAGCATAGTAATAGAAAATGGATGCAATGTTCAGGAAAGTTGTACCATACACATGTTTCCGGGAATTACTGTTTTTTTAAGAGAAGGTGCACACATTGGGCATGGAGCAATTATACATGGTGCAACTATCGGTCGTAATTGCCTTGTTGGAATGAATGCGGTTATTATGGATAATGCAGAGTTGGGAGAGGAATCTATTTGTGGCGCTTTGGCTTTTATAAAAGCGGATGAAAAAATTCCGCCGCGAAGCCTGGTTGTGGGAAACCCGGCTAAAATAATTAAGCAGGTAAGCGATGAAATGATTGCATGGAAAACTGAGGGAACAAAGCTTTATCAAAGCCTGCCCCGCCAAATGCTGGAACATTGCAAAGAATGCGAGGCATTAACCGAAGTTCCTTTAAGCCGCCCTGCACAGGAAATATTGTATAAAACGTGGAAAGAGATAAAGGGGTGATTTTCTTAAAGATAATTATAACTCAGGGAACTTTTAATATGAATTGTAATACTAACTACCCTGATATATAGGTTGCAAAAGAGAGTAAACCTAAAATCACACCTGCTGCTATCGCATAAACATTGTTATTATTTTTTTTGTAAAAATATGCTCCCACCGGTATTAGCATAGGTATTGCCTGGGCTGCATACCTCGAACTAAAGCCCCATGTAATTTTCATACACGAGATGGCAATCAGCAAAGATGCAAATGAATAAAAAACAAGTTCTTTCGGGTAAGCCTTTTTATGTAATTGCCACAATAGTGAAGCTAAAAAATATATAGCAATAAGAGCCATACCGGCACCACAAAGCACTGAAGCGATTTGAAGATATTGACCCGGAATTATTTTTATGATAACCGAGGTTACAGGTAAAAACTTTATAATACTAAATTGATAGTTAACTGCTGCTAACAACATATATATTAAAAGCAAAAGCAGTGTTTGCCTTTTGTTGGGTAAAATAAAAAGCCCGGGGGCTATTATTATAAAAACAATTGAAAAGTAAGCAATGCATAAGAAAGAAAACTCTGGCTTTAAGGCGATCCCTTGCCGGGCAAGGTCTTCATATACATTTGAATCCATTGGTGCCACTAATCCCTTCCATAAGTAAAAAACATACACTGGCAATGCAAGGCAAAAGACTAAAGTAAGCAATAACAAAAGGCCATTTCTAATATAGTTTTCCTTATTCCAAAATAAAATGGGGAGTGCAACCAGCGTTAGCAGGTAAGGTTGCCTGCCCAAAATTGCCAGGCTTATAAATAACCCGCCTGCTGATAAGTGAATAATAGCCCTCCAGTTTGATGCATAGTTAGAAGTAGCTTTTATTATTAAATAAGTTCCGGCAGAAAAAAAGAACATGGCAGGCATTTCAGTAAGGGCAAGGCCGCTGATGGTATAAGTCATGGGTATGGCTAAAACAGATAAAGCATAACTGCCAAAAAAATTCAGCAATTTTAGCGTAACAGCAAGAAAGTAAATAACCCCTAACAGAAGACCAATATTAACCAACCTTACGTAGGGCATTTGTAACCCTGTAACAGGCTCAAGTAAATAATGCAAAACAGGATATAAAGGACCAGCAGACCCCAAATGATGCAGAAGATAAACCTTACTTATACCATACTTATGCAACAGGGGAATATTTTGAAGATAATACGGTTCATCATATAAGGGCGGCTTGTTAAATATAATTATTATAGCTATAAGAGTGATTAAACCAAAAAGAAGTATTAACACTTGCTTTTTCAGCATAATATTTGCTTTGCCTAACAAAATTGTGTGATTTTTCAAGATTGTTTTGTCTTCCGCGTGCCAAAATGAAGGTATATCAATATTTGACGAGTAGTTGCAGATGTAATACCTGGATTTAAAAATCAACCCTTAAAAAAACCTTAGAAATTTTAAACACACATTAAAAAAGTTTATACCTTGTCGTCTTTCCATTTTTCCTGAAAACCGGCATGGCACTTTTTGTTTTGACCTTTTTAAGAAAAAGATATGAAATTGTCTGTAGTGATACCGGTGTATAACAGCGAGGTTACAATTGAAGCTCTTGTTTATTCTTTATTAAATGTATTGGAACCGTTTAACCCCGAAATTGTACTGGTTAACGATGCAAGCAGGGATAACAGCGAAACTATTTGTGAAAATATTGCCAGGGAAAACGATAGGGTTAAATTTATTTCGCTGCGTAAAAATACCGGCGAACATAATGCGGTAATGTGTGGCCTTAATTATTGCACAGGAAGCTATATTGCCATTATTGATGATGATCTGCAAAATCCGCCTTCCGAAATTATTGCCCTTTTACAAAAAGCAAAAAAATATAGGTTTGATGTAGTTTATGCCAAATACGAAAATAAGCAGCATTCTTTATTTAGAAATATTTGCAGTTCAATAGCTAACAGGTGCGCAACCTATTTGTTAAGTAAACCTCCTGGTTTATATCTTTCGAGCTTTAAGGTTATCAGCAGAGAAATTGTTGAAGATATTACTGCCTACAAAGGCCCCTTCCCTTACATTGATGCGCTGATTTTAAGATGCACAGACAATATAGGTACAGAAACAGTTCACCACGAAAACCGTAAGAATGGTAAATCAAATTATACACTGAGAAAACTGTTTTCGCTTTATCTCAACATATTCATCAACTTTTCGTATAAGCCTTTACGTATTGTTACCCTTTCAGGAGTTATCATTTCTATAGTTTCATTTCTAACATCTCTGTATATTATTTATGAGAAGCTTTTCCTTAAAAACATTACTCCGGGATGGACGTTTATTGCTATAATGTTGCTTTTTGCTATAGGTTTAACGTTTGTTGTAATTGGTTTATTAGGAGAATATATTGGCAAAATTCTTATGGCTTTAAATAATAGCCCGCAATACACCGTAAAAAAGACAATAAATTTAGATAACTATATAGAAACGATAATTCAGCCTGAATACGATAGGAAAGCAGTATGATGTGACCTCGAAATGCTAAAAAGAATTATGGTGGTACAAAAACCTGCACGATCTTACCATAAAGAAAATACAGCAGTTTCATATCCTTTGCATGCAAATATACCTGATGCAGGATTCGGCACCGGGCGGAATGCTTGCCCGGCTTGAGCAACATGGCATACAAACATACAGTGGTTTTTGATGTTTCGTCAGCCAATTTAAACATGAAAAGTTTGCATATTAATCGGTTAAAAGCTAATTGCTGCCGGTAACAGGATATACTGTTCTGTAAACAAAATTAATCTTCGTGGTTATCTTTATATTATGGCGCAACTCTTTTCTCTTGAAACTTTTACTGATCCGAGAGGAAACTTGACAGTAATAGAAGATGTTGTTCCCTTCGCTATCAAACGAATATTTTATATATATGGAGTTGACACTTCGGTTCGTGGTCGCCACAGGCATAAAAGCACACTACAGGCAGCAATATGTTTACAGGGTTCGTGCCGTATATATTGTAATACAGGCCATAAAGAGGATTATTATCATTTAGACAGTCCATCAAAATGCCTTATTATTGATGCGTGCGACTGGCACTATATGGATCAGTTTACATCCAATGCTATTCTTATGGTACTTGCATCTACCCATTACGATGAAAATGATTATATTTTTACGCCTTATTAGCTGGTTGTAGATCTGCTAAGTTGGATGAGGCAAAAGCATGGTAATGAAAAGCAATAGCCGTACTATAAGTTAATCTGCAAATAATTTTAAAACTGCCTGTAAGAATTTATGATCGAATATGAAGACCTGAAAAAATCAAATAGCACGTTTGAGAATGAGCTTAAACAGGCTTTTAATTCTTTCATTACTAAGGGCAGATACATACTTGGTAAAGAGGTTGAGCTGTTTGAAAAAGAATTTGCAGAATACTGCGGAAGCAAATATTGCATTGGTGTAGCTTCGGGCCTTGATGCTTTATACTTATCACTAATTGCATTAAACTTACCAAAAGATAGCGAAGTTCTCGTTCCGTCAAACACTTATATTGCTACTATTCTAAGCCTCGTTAATGCCGGTTTTAAACCGGTACTTGTAGAACCAAAGATTGACACTTATAATATAGATCCTGAGCTTATTAAAAAAAACATCAGCCCTGCAACAAAAGCAATTGTAGTTGTACACCTGTACGGCAAGCCATGCGAAATGGATAGAATATCAGCACTTGCCAAACAATACAATCTCACCTTGATCGAAGATTGCGCACAGGCACATGGGGCAAAATATGCAAATAAAAAAGTTGGAACATGGGGTACGTTTGGCGCATTTAGTTTTTATCCCACAAAAAATTTAGGAGCGTTAGGCGATGCAGGAGCAATAGTTACTAACGACGAAGAAATGGCAGCTAAAATAAAAGCCTTACGCAACTACGGCTCGCATCAAAAATATTATAATCAATACATAGGCATTAATTCGCGGTTAGATGAGTTACAGGCTGCTTTTTTAAGAATAAAGCTTACACATTTAGATGCAATAAATAAACATAAAGTACAGCTTGCCGCATTGTATTCAAAACTTATAAGCAATCCGAAAGTAGTATTACCTGTTACGCAAAAAAATGCAGAAGAAGTATTTCATATTTACAATATAAGGTGTGCAACACGGGATTATCTTAAAGTGTATTTATTAAAAAACGGAATTAAAACCGAAATTCATTATCCTGTAGCACCTCATTTGCAGGCAGCATATAAGTATCTGTTTGCCGGTAAAACTTTTCTCATATCAGAGGAGATCCATAATACAACACTCAGCCTTCCTATATCGTATGCGCATACCTCCGAAGATGTAACATACATTTCTAACACAATCAACAGCTATTAATAAATTATTATTTATTTCAGCAGCATTAAACGTTATTGTTAATGCAAAAGCAATTAAATTACCCGCATTAATTATTTTACCAAAAGCATAAGGTATGCAAAAACAAATAACATCGTGGTATAGCCCGGCCTTAAATAAAGAAATGCCAATAGTTTCGTATGGTCATTATGGTTTTGCTTTGTTATTGATACCTACGGCAGCAGCAGATTTTTTGGAGTACGAACGTTTTCAATTAATAGATGCTTTAAGCCCGATGATAGAAGGCGGAAAGCTTCGTGTTTTTAGTATTGATAGCATGAACAGGGAAAGCTGGATGAACAACGGGATGATACCCGAACATAAAGCCATACGCCATAACCAGTTTAACGAATATGTGTTTAACGAAGTAGTGCCCTACATCCGCAATTGTACCAGCAACGAAACTTTTATTTATACCTGCGGCGCTTCGTTTGGCGCCCTGCATGCCATGAACCTTTTTTTAAAGAAACCCGATGTAATCAATGGAGCCATCAGCATGAGCGGTGTTTACGACCTTACTGAATATACCAAAGGCTTTTGGGACGAACAGGTGTATTATAACAGCCCACAACATTACATGCCTAATTTAAACGATCAGTGGTATCTTGATAAAATCCGCTCAAGTCATCACATTCATATTTATACCGGAAGCGGCGCTTATGAAGATCCCGATGCTTCGCGCCGGTTCGCATCTGTCTTATATAGCAAGGGAATCTGGTACGACCTGGATATTTGGGGATCTGATATTGCACACGACTGGCCCACCTGGAGAGACATGTTACCTTATATACTGCACAATAAATTTTAAGCAAAACCTAAAATCTGCAAGGGCTATTGAGAGCAGCGTGTTGGTATAGAAATTTTACTTACCTTACCTTTGCAAGCTTGAAAAAATATCTAAAATATACAGTTAAAGGGTTAAGTATTCTGCTGGGCATTCTCGTGCTTCTGTATCTTGTTGTATATATATACGTTGTAGCAAACAAGAAAGAAATTATAGAGCGGGTACGGCACGAAATAAGTGAGGAGTTAACCGGAGATGTAAAGATTGGAAATGTAGATATCAGCTACTTCAGAACCTTTCCCAGGGTTTCGGTATTGCTCGAAAATGTTTCGATAACTGATACCATGTTTGCCCGTCACAACCACCCGTTTTTTAAGGCCGAAAAATTATTTGCTCAAATAAATGTTATCAGGCTGATTCAAAAAAAAGATCCTTTAAGCGGCATAAGGGTAGACAACGGGCAGTTGTATGTATATACCGATACAAGCGGCTATACCAATTCATATTTGTTGACGGGTAAAAAGAAAATTGCCGACCCGGCAATACCTAAAAAAGATAAAAATATAATCACCGATATTACTTTACGTAATGTACGACTGATTATGGATAATAAACAGAAAGCAAAACTGTACGATTTTGATGTTAACAGGCTGGATTGCGATATAAAAAGTACCGACTCAACTGTTTACATCAAAACAAAAAACAATGTTCTTATTCATAACCTCGCATTTAATTTAAATAAAGGAAGCTTTGGGAAAGAAACATTAGTAGAAGGGAATATTGATTTGCAATATAGCAAAAGCCGGGAGCAATTAAGTTTCAAAAATTTGAAGATCGACTTAAAAGGCCACCCTTTTGTTTTTACCGGCATTTTTAATTTGGGCGTTGTAAAAGACTTCTCAATTAAAATATCTACAGAAGAAGTAGGATACGATTTTGCCCGCTCACTGCTAACCGAAAAAATTGCACATAATCTTGCAAAGTTTAAAGCCACCGAACCGGTGGATGCAGTTGCTGAAATAAGTGGCCCGTTAACCGGAGGCGAGCCTTTGGTAAAAGTACAATGGACAGTGAAGCGAAATAATGTACAAACTCCTTATGTAGATTTTACCAATGCTTCATTCACCGGCTCATACACCAACGAGTTGGTTCCCGGGCTGCCCCGCAACGACGTCAATTCAAGAGTTCAGTTTCACAAGGTAAAAGCCGACTGGCAAGGGCTAACAATACATCTCGATAATGTTTACATAGATAACCTTATTGAACCTATGGTAAACTGCGATGTTAAAACAGATTTTACCTTACCCGCTTTAAACAACCTGCTTAACAGCAGTTCTCTTAAATTAAATGAAGGAAAGGGAGCTTTAGACATCACTTATTCGGGGCCGCTTCAGGAAAACACCAATAAAAATACCTTAATAAACGGAAAGTTTACGCTTCAAAATGCCCGGGTGCTTTACCAGCCGCGAGGCTTAGAGCTAAAAGATTGTAATGGTGTTATTAATTTTAAAAATTCCGATGTTGCCGTCGGTTTTAATGGTAATGTAGGTGGAAATAAGATTGATATGAATGGCGGCGCAAAAAATTTGTTATCTCTTATTAAAACCAACCCCGGAAAAATTTCGCTCGATTGGAATGTACATTCCCCCTCGCTTAACTTAGAAACTTTTACCGCCCTTTTAAAGAAGAGAAACAAAGTAGCTGTTGTGGTTTCCAACGCACAAAAAGGCAAATTAACCAAACTTGCAAGCCGCATAGATAATATGCTCAACCAGGCCAACGTAAGGTTGAATGTAAAAGCCGATAAACTCGAATACAAAAAGTTTAATGCAAGTAATGTTGTTGCCTCCATCACTCTTTTAGAAGACAGCTATAACCTTAACAGAGTTAGCCTGCAACATGGCAATGGCTCAATGCTTATAACCGGTTACCTGCGCGGAGCTAACGAGTATTATCAGGAAGCAAAAGTGAAGGTGAATATGGATAATGTTGACATAAATAAAGTACTATACGCCTTCAATAATTTTGGACAGGATGCCATTAAAAGCGATAATATTGAAGGTAAGCTTACCTCATCCATTGATGTAAGAATGGATATAGACCGGCAACTGAAAAAAACACCAACCAACATACAAGGCTTTCTTGATTTCTCGCTAAAGAACGGCGCCTTAATAAATTTTGAACCCATCCAAAAACTTCAAAACTTCCTCTTCAAAAACCGCGATTTTAAAGACATACGTTTTGCCGAATTAAAAGACAGGCTGGATGTAAAAGACGGTGATATAAAGATCAACAGGATGGAAATACAATCCACTGCCCTTTCTATGTATGTAGAAGGTGTTTACAGCTTAAAAGGCAATACAGATATAAGCATACAGGTGCCGTTAAGTAATTTAAAAAAACGCGGTGAAGACTATAAACCAGAAAATATTGGCGCTGATGCCAAAGGCGGAACAAGCGTATTTGTAAGAGGCCAGCCCGGACCCGACGGCAACATAAAATTTAAGTACGACATGTTTAAAAAGTTTAGGAGTAGCGATAAAAAAGGGGAGCGTTAAGCTCCTGTAATACCTTGATTATTCTTGCGATTAATTTTAAAATGCTTCTGCCCTATCCGGCTTTTTATAAGAAAAATTAATTGAATACACTTTTTCCTTAGCTTTATATCTCTTTTAAATTTCACAAAAACTATAATTGACGATGAAGAAACTCCTTTTGTTAATCGGGGTGTTATGGGCGTTTAAATTTTCTCATGCCCAGCAAACCTTTCCACTAAATGATGTTGCCGACCCGCGTGACGGCACTTATGCATTTACAAATACAACTATCGTAAAAGATGCGCAAACCACTTTACAAAATGCCACTCTTGTTATAAAAGATGGTAAAATAATAGCTGTCGGGGCTAAGGTTTCTGTTCCGAAAGAAGCGGTGGTAGTAGATTGTAAGGATAAATATATCTATCCTTCGTTCATTGACATTTATAGTGATTACGGAACTCCAATACCTCAAAGGCTACAGGGCGCCGGCCTTGATTTTTTTGCCCGGGGCCAGTTAACTTCAAACACCAAAGGCGCGTACGGATGGAACCAGGCTATTAAAAGTGACGCTGAAGCCTACAAAGTGTTTACAGCAGACGAAGCCAAAGCAAAGCCGCTTCGCGATGCAGGTTTCGGCGCTGTTCTTAGTCATGTAAAAGATGGCATTGCCCGCGGAACAGGAACTTTTGTAAGCCTTGGTAAGGATAAAGAAAATATGCTCATTCTTAAAGAAAGAGCATCGGCAAATTATTCTTTCAGTAAAGGCACTTCTACCCAAAGCTATCCGGGATCTTTAATGGGATGTATTGCTTTATTACGTCAAACGTATTTGGATGCACAATGGTATAAGAACAAACCGGCAAAAGAAGGTGTGAACCTTAGCCTTGCAGCATGGAACAACAACCAAAACTTACCCCAGATTTTTGAGGCCGACGATAAATGGAATGATCTGCGTGCCGATAGAATAGGCGATGAATTTGGTGTGCAATACATTATTAAAGGCGGTGGAAACGAATACCAGCGCATTAAAGAAATTGCAGGCACAAAAGCTACTTATATTCTTTCGCTAAACTACCCGGTAACCCAGGATGTAGAAGACCCGAACGATGCAAGGTTCATTTCCGTTTCCGACCTTAAACATTGGGAACTGGCACCAACCAACGCTGCGGCATTAGAAAAAGCAGGTATCCCTTTTTGTATAACTGCTGCCGACGTAAAGGATGTAAAACAGTTTACCACAAACCTGCGCACCGCTTTAAATTATGGCTTAACCGAAAAAGCTGCGCTTACCGCTTTAACCAAAACACCTGCAACAGTATTGGGTGTTTATAACGAGGTTGGCAGTTTAGACGAGGGCAAATGGGCTAACTTCCTCATTACTTCCGGACCGGTTTTTAATGAAAAAACAAACATTTTTCAAAACTGGGTTCAGGGCAAAAAATACCCCGTAAAAGATGATGCATGGAAGAATGTTACCGGCACTTATAAGATTGTATTAAACACTGCCAGCGGCCCGGTTAATTATACTTTAGACTTTAAAAGTAACAATGCCGCAAGCTTTATTGGTAAGGATACAGTGTCGTCAAAGTTTTATTACGATGGCCGCCAGGTGCGTATTAATGTTGCACCCGAAAGAACAAAAGGCGGAGAGAATTTAAATTTAAGCGGCATAGTTAACAGCGATGTTTGGAGCGGCTTTGGAACGGACAGCGCCGGAAACCGCTTTACATGGACAGGCACTTATAACCAGCCGGGAGCACAAAAAATAGACAGTGCCCGCAAAAAACCTGTAGGCCCGTTGGGCAAAGTAACTTTTCCCTTCGAGCCTTTTGGGTGGGAAGAGGGGCAAGCGCCAAAACAGGAAACTATTTTATTTAAAAATGCCACTGTTTGGACAAACGAGAAAGATGGCATTTTGCAAGATGCAGATGTGCTTGTAAAAAATGGAAAGATAGCCGCAGTAGGTAAAAATTTATCTGATGCTGCAGCACGAACTATTGATGGCACCGGTAAGCATTTAACTGCCGGCATTATTGATGAGCATTCACATATTGCCACTGCATCCATTAACGAAGGCGGGCAAAGCGTTACTTCCGAAGTTCGCATTGCAGACAATTTAAATCCTGATGATGTTAATATTTACCGCCAGTTAAGCGGAGGCGTTACCACTTCGCATATCCTTCATGGTTCGGCAAATACTATTGGTGGGCAAACCCAATTAATCAAGCTACGCTGGGGCGCCGATGATGAAGGTTTAAAGTTTAAAGGCGCTGACCCGTTTATAAAATTTGCATTGGGCGAAAACGTAAAACGTTCACCTTCTGCAATCGGCAACATTTCAAACAACACTCGTTTTCCCGATACACGAATGGGTGTTGAAGAAGTTTTGGCAGATGCTTTTACCCGTGCACATGATTACGAAAATTCATGGAAAAACTATAATTCAACCAAAGATAAAAAAGGTGCAACTGCTCCCCGCCGCGATTTAGAGTTGGATGCTTTGGTGGAAATTTTAAACAACAAACGCTTCATCACCTGCCACTCCTATATTCAAAGTGAGATAAATTCGGCGATGAAAGTAGCGGATAAAATGGGTTATCACTACAACACTTTCACTCACATTTTAGAAGGTTATAAAGTAGCCGATAAAATGAAAGCGCATGGCGCAAATGCTTCTACTTTCTCAGATTGGTGGTACTATAAAATGGAAGTGGTAGATGCCATTCCGTACAATGCTGCTTTAATGAACAATGTAGGTTTAAATGTGGCTATCAATTCAGACGATGCAGAAATGGCGCGCCGCTTAAACCAGGAGGCTGCAAAAAGTGTAAAGTATGGCGGAATGAGCGAAGAAGATGCGTTGAAAATGGTAACCTTAAATCCTGCAAAAATGCTTCATGTAGATAAGCAGGTAGGCAGTATTAAAGTTGGTAAAGATGCAGACCTTGTTTTATGGAGCGATAACCCATTAAGCATCTATGCAAAATCTTTATACACCATGGTTGACGGAACGATATATTTCGACAGGCAAAAAGACGTGGAACTTCGCAAACTTGTAGCCGCCGAACGTTTAAGGATCATGAGAAAGATGACTGGCGAAAAACGTGCAGGAGCACCCGTTACAGCACCAATACCAAGCTACCGAATCATGCAAACATGCGGAGAGCACCAGGATCATGGCTTGCTAACGATTGATGCATCGGAATTGGAATAAAGTTAGGAGTTTATGAGTTCACAAGTTCACGAGTTCACAAGTTCACTAGTTCACGAGTTCACAAGTTCACTAGTTCACGAGTTCACAAGTTCACTAGTTCACGAGTTCACGAGTTCACGAGTTCACGAAAATTTATGGCTACAATTAAAAGGTTTGAAGATATTTTGTCCTGGCAAAAAGCGCGAGAATTAAATAAGAAAGTTGGGACTATGATAGACTCAGGACGACTTCAGAATAATTTCAGGTTGATAAATCAAATAGAAGGTTCAGCAGGTTCTGTAATGGATAATATTGCAGAAGGATTTGAAAGAAGTGGCAATAGAGAGTTTCTTCAGTTTTTATACATCTCTAAAGGCTCCTGTGGTGAGTTTCGATCTCAATTGTACAGATGTTTAGATCGAGGTTATATATCTCAGGAAGAATTTAAAGAATTATTTGAAGGCTCTATGGAAATAATTGTAATGCTTCAAAAACTTATCGAATATTTGGAAGGTTCAGGTATGAAAGGCAATAAATTTAAGTTGCGATAACAACAGTTCACGAGTTAAACAAGTTCAACTAAAAAAGTAAAACAATGAAAAAAAGTACAATGAAAAAAATACACATGCTCATAACTCTTATAATGTTGAGCATAACAACTTTTGCGCAGGAAACAGTTTATCCAACTCCAAAAGAAACAACACCTGTTATCATTACCAATGCAACCGTTCATGTTGGCAACGGGCAAATTCTTGAAAACACTTCTATCTTAATAACAGATGGAAAGATCAAACAAATTGGTTCGGGCATTGCTGCCCCGTCAGGTGCGCAAACTATTAATGCGCAGGGTAAACAGGTTTATCCGGGTCTAATTCTTTCTGTAACTGATCTTGGTTTGCTAGAAGTTCCCAGTGTTCGCGCAACCAGCGATGTTCGGGAAATTGGCGACATCAATGCCTCTATCCGTTCTATTGTTGCATACAATACCGATTCAAAAGTTACCAATACGCTTCGTTCTAATGGCATCTTATTGGCCAATATTGTTCCTGAAGGCGGCTTGATAAGCGGCTCTTCTTCAGTGGTTCAGTTAGATGCATGGAACTGGGAAGATGCAGCCTATAAAATGGATGGAGGTATTCATTTTTACATGCCTGCTTTATTAAGCCCTCCGCCTGTAGGGCGTGCAGCATTGAGAAGTCCCGAACAAGTGCCCGAAGATCCTATAAAAATGGGGTTAGACAGGGTTGACGAAATAAAGAGTTTGCTAAGGGCTGCAAAAGCTTACAACGCTCAAACTATGCACAAAGAGACTAATTTAAAACTGGCAGCCTTAAAAGGACTATTCGATAAAAGCCAGAGATTTTATGTGCATGCATCTACTGTAAAACAAATGCTGGTGGCTTTAGATTTTGTAAGAGAATTTGGTGTAGATATGGTAATTGTTGGCGGAAGCGATAGCTGGCAAATAGCTGACCTGCTTAAACAAAATAATGTTTCCGTAATTCTCGGCCAGTCGCACAGCCTTCCTACGCTTGATGATGATGATGTAGATCAGCCATATAAAACACCGGCAATGCTGCAAAAGGTGGGCGTATTATTTTCGATTACTGATAATGACGGACAAACCCGGGGCCGAAACCTTGCATATAACGCAGGTACTGCGGTAGCTTATGGGCTAACAAAAGAACAGGCCTTGCAGGCAATTACTTTAAACGCAGCAAAAATTTTGGGAATAGCAGATAAAACCGGAAGCATAGAAGTTGGTAAAGACGCCAATATTGTTATAAGCACCGGCGATATTTTAGATATGCGCAGCAGCATTGTTACCGATGCATTCATCCAGGGGAGAAAAATTAACCTGGATAATAAACAAAAACAACTGTACGAGAGGTATAAGTACAAGTACAATATCAAATAGCTATGGCATCACTAAAAACTTCGCTTGCGTGGGTTTTAAGTTTTAACTATTTTAAGCACAATAGCTTGAGCAAAATTTTGATACTAATAAAAAAGCAGGGACGCAAAGCCCTGCTTTAAATAAGGTTTGGGTTTAGGTTAGATTCTGGCAGAAAGTTCTTTACCTGCTTTAAACTTAGCTACTTTTTTGGCTTTAATTTTAATTGACTGGCCTGTTTGGGGGTTGCGGCCATTTCGTGCCTGCCTTTTAGATACAGAAAAAGTACCAAAACCAACGAGGGTTACTTTATCACCTTCTTTTAGCGATTGGGTTACGGCGTCAACAAAAGAGTCCAGGGCAGCATTTGCCTGGCCTCTTGTTATGTTAACATCGTCTGCAATTTTAGAGATCAATTCAGCTTTGTTCATAATGCTATTGTTTAGTTACTAATTCAAACAAATTTATTCGCTTTTATTTATCAATGCAATAGTTTCTCAAATTTTAATCAGGCTGATATATAAACGCCCGTTAAATAAAGAATATCAAAAGATTTGTCCTTAATCAACCGCTGTGTACTACCTTCATTAAAGTACCAAATGCAATACATTTATCGCCCCATTTATTACTTATCATGTTACTGAAACCGGATGCATACTGCGCAAGATACTTGTTATAATCGTTTAATGTTTTTGCAAAATATTGAGCGGCGTAAGTGGGGCCTTCTGTTTCATCTACATGCAGCAATTGTACAAACTGATGTTGCTCAAAACACCCTGTATCAATAATTTCGGGAATGTAAATCTCCTGCATCCATTGCAGCCACTGCTGCGCAACAGACCAGTCAACTTTCATCGTAACATTATAAATGATCATAGCTTTTTCTTTCAGAAGCATTGGTTATATCGGCACTTTTTCAACAGTTATTTACTCCTTTATTCTTAAAAAAAAGAGCAATTTTGTAAAGAATAGCAAGTGTATGAATTATAAAGTTCCCTATAGTTTTATTCTCTCCTTTTTTTATCCGGTAAGGCCGGCTATTAAAAAGATGCTCGGCTGCTATGGTTTGTATGTGAACAAAAAATTAGTAATGCTGCTGCGCGACCGTGACAATCACCCCGAATTTAATGGCGTTTTTGTTGCCACTCAGCCCGAATATTTTGATGCACTTTCTAACGAACTTCATTCATCGAACATGGACTTTGACATTGATGGTCATGCTTATACGTGGATATTCATCAGTGAAGATATTACTGATTTTGAAGAGAAAGTAAAGAAGGCTGCTGAGATGGTTAAGAACGGAGACGAAAGGATCGGGAAGTAGAAGCCCAGCCCCTCCAAACCTCCCCGAAGGGGAGGCTTAAAAAACAGTTGGGGTGAATTTGTTCTCATTCTTCAAATCCTTGTCATCCCGACACAATGAGGCATCAACATCCAGCTTTTTATCCACATTTTATATCAAATTAATACAAAGAATATCAAATCTCTGGTGAGTAATCTGGTGAGTAACTTATGAATAAACTCACTTTGTATTTTTACATGACCAGCCTGATTACAAAAACTGGTAGTACGAGGAGCATGAATTTTAAAAAAAATAGTGAGTTACGAAAACTACCCACACATTCGGCATTCAATTTATCATTAGAAGTTATAAGCATGATTCTGAAAGTGCACTGATTTATGCACGTATTACAGTTAACGGAAAACGCATTGAAATTTCTTTAAAGCGAACAATTATAGAGGAGACCCGTTATAAACTCAGGAAATGCTATCTGCAACTTCAGATGCAAAACAAACTTATCAGTGCCCAAGCAATTAAAAATTTATTCTTAGGGGAAGTAAAAACAAAAAACACATTGTGTTCTTTGATAGAATATCATAAAACAAATATGAAAGGTATACTTGCACATGGAACTTTAAAATTACTTTACTACTAAAAATATATTGATCTTTTTTTGGCAAAACGTTTCAAAACAAGTGATATTTTTCTTTCTGATCTTACCTTCCAGTTCATAACAGAATTCGAATTCTTCCTTAGAAATACTATTCCATTAGACAAATGGAAAAATTTTATCAACATGATTTACTTCATTGCCGGTAAACTCAAATGTAACTACCCATACTATCCGTCATAGAACCAAACTTTTACTAAAAGTAATTATAATTTTTCTTAAATCCTTTCTGCATTAAATGCTTGTTCGGAAGCGCTATTTTTTTTCCCTCATGATTAAAATACAACTGAATATATGTATTATCATTTTTTAGTAAGATCGACTTAAGATTTTATTTATCCATCACGCATCTAAGTCCTATTAAAGCAGATCTATCTATGCCGGGTGCCATCAATAAATATTTACCATATTTATTTAATTCATAGGCCCGTGGAAAATACCATTTTGAAGTAGTTGAACGATAATATCCACCGCCTTTTAAAATTGCAGCACGTGTATGCTCATCTGTATATTCATCCGTCCACTGCCATATATTTCCCACCATATCGTAAATACCAAAAGGACTTACTCCATTAGTAAAAGCATCAACATTAGTTGGTATGCGCATTTCACGACTTGAGTCTATAGGCGGCATCTTCATATTATCAAAATTATTCCCCCATGGATAAATACGATTATCTTCCCCTTGAGCAGCATATTGCCATTCCCACTCATGCGGTAATCTTTTGCCGGCCCACGCTGCATAAGCTCTTGCATCCTCCATTGAAATCCATGTAACAGGTTTGTTTTCCCACCCATTAGGATACATGCCATTGTTCCAGTCTTTTAAAAAATTAAAATTATCTTTTGGTAAATAATGTGTGGCATCAAGGAATTTTTTGAATTGCTTATTGGTGGTTGGATATTTATCCATATAAAAAGAGGCAATGGACAAAGTATGTTTTTGTGACCGTGATGGATGTTTTTCCCATGGATGTTGTGTGCCTACTGCATCAGAAAGTTTATCTCCTTCAATCATTACACCGTTAGATTCAAAAAGATAATCCTTTACTGCGGGTATTAGTACCATGTCTTTAGGCACACCCGATTGGTTGGTTTTTTTTATTTCTACAATTTGCTGAGGCATAGGTTTCCATGCTACTGAAAAACTTTTTAATAATCTTTGGGCAGCCACATGCATATTGTTTAAAAACCCATAAAAAGAAGTATCTAATGAATACCCTTTAACTGCTATAACAGCCCCAAAGCCCCTGCCCTCAATAGAAAAATTCAGAATAATTTGATCTCCATTTTTTTCTGGAACCAATTCAACTCCATTCCAAATGTCAAAATATTTCATTTGTTCTTCATAAGGTAATTGTAATTGCCCTCCTTCTTTGTCCGTACTATCACGGTTCACCAAAGTATATATGGTTTTATCCAGTCCAGGAAATTTGGATGCAAATAAGCCTTTTTGTAAAGTTGGTATATGAGGCTCCCAACCTGAACTACTCCATATGTATGGGAATTCATGATATATCCGGCTTATTCTGCGAATGATCTCTTCATAACGATCTGCAATTTGGTTCCATACACCCCAAACATTTTCCCAAGTATTATACCCAATGCCATTAAAAAAAGCATATTGAAGATCATCTGTTTTATCAATTGCCCAGCGATTGGTAACATGTACCTGGTGCCCGGGTTCAAGCCATTTATAAATGCTTACTCCCGGCACGTATGTATAATTCCAATAATAACCCCAGCTCATTACATTCCATTCTACCCCTTTCAAATCCTTAATAGCTATTTCAGGTTGTAATGCTACTGGATAATCAAGACTATCATAAGCATTTTTAAAGTCTTCCGTTACTCCCCACATGGTATCCCCATTCAATCCATCAGCACCAAACAATTTCATTTCTTTTACTAAAGCAACAGGCATTTCCCAATGAATTTTTCTAGTACCATGATCCCATATCATTATAGGAAAGAATACCCTAACCCCTCTTTTTTTAAAATCAACGATCATTTGTTTGATAGCCGCTACTCCTCCCGGCATACTTGTAACTAAATCATATTGATTGCGATTATCGATGCCTATATTTGGGTAAGTTGGCCAAATAAGAACTGCATCTAATCCCCCATAACGCTTTTTTAAATCATTAAGATACCGGTCAACAGTATATTTACCAGCTACCGGATCATAGAAATACCGGTCATGAGCCATCATCTGCGCATAGATGAATGTTTTTTTTACCCACCAAAATTGTTGCTTTAAATATTCAGCATTATTATAATTTATTTTCTTTTTTTCATTTGTTCTCCACTGCTTCATCTGTTCGAGCCACTCTTTATGTTGTGATGGATCACCGGGGCCGGCAAATAATTCTTTCATTACTCCCTGCTCCTGCGGCTGCTGGGCATTCATGGGGTGTATAAATTGTAGTAGTAGCAGTATTATAAAAAATGATCTTTTTTCCATTGCAAATAATTAAATGTAGAAGTATTATAAAAACATAATAGTATACAGGTGTTTACATACCGGCAAATATTATAAACCCAAGACCTATAATAAATAATATAAACATTGCCGTGATAAGGGTATTAGTTCCTTTGGGAGCAGATTTGAATTCATTCCAAACAAAAACTCCCCATAAGGCCGCTATAAGGGTTGCTCCCTGACCTAATCCATAGGATATAGCAGGGCCTGCTTTTCCAGCAGCTATTAAATTAAAAGAGTTACCGAGCCCCCAAATCAGTCCACCGAGAACCCCCACTAAGTGTGTTGGCAATTTGCCCTTAAAATAATCAGAATAACTTGTGGGTGGGCCTTGAAAAGGCTTCTTCATTAAAATTGAATTGAACAGGAAATTACTGATGAAGATGCCACAGGAAAAAATAAATACCGCCGTATAAGGTGTCATTTTGCCTATAGCTGGATTTTTAAAATTTTCAATATCTATAGAAGCAGCTATGAAACGATAAAAGACAGACATTAAAACGCCTGCAACTATTGATAATATAATACCTTTTGAAGAAACCTGGTTAGTTCCTTTTGAAGCTTTTCTGTATGCAATTGCATTTACAATTATTGCTAAAGTAACAAATGCTACTCCTATAAAAAGTAAAAATGGATTGCCTTTTTCAGCACCGAAGTAATTTACAAATACACCAAGAACCAGCGCTAAACCTATGGCTATGGGAAAGGCCACGGCCATACCGGCTATAGAGATAGCGGCAGAAAATAAAATATTTGCTGCATTAAAGATGATACCTCCTAGCAAGGCACATCCTATATTGATGGTAGATGCCTGGGTAAGATCGTTAATAAAACTTCTTCCCTCATGTCCAATGCTTCCCAAAGTAAATGCCGAAATAAGAGAAAAGATCAAAATGCCAATTACATAATCCCAATAAAATAATTCAAAGCGCCAGCTTTTGCTCGCTAATTTTTGAGTATTGGCCCATGAACCCCAGCATAACATTGTAATAAAACAAAAAACAATAGCAACAGAATAATTTTCAATAATAAACATCGTAAAAGAGTTAATCGTTAATTAATAAATTACATTTTTACAGGTTATAATCTATAATTTTATTTCCGGGATGAGCCCACTTTTGCCACTGATCTTTTAATGCAGGATCATAAATAGGATTTGGAGTTGGCATATTAGCATTTACTTTTTTTCTCCACGCATGTAACATATTAGTTAGCTCTTTTACTTTAGATGGTTCTGTAGCAGAGATATCATGATGTTCTCCCGGATCAGTTTTTATATTAAACAATTGCACTTTGTAATTTTCAAAATATTCCAGTAATTTATAATCGCCATAGCGGATAGCGCCACCGGGGCTTTGGGCGCCGTGGTTACTGTATTGAGGAAAATGCCAATACAATGCTCTTTTTTCTATCGGGGTTTTACTATTCCGGCTTTGCAGCAAAGGGGTTATACTTATACCGTCGCCTTGATAAACTTTTGGCATTGGTATGCCAAGCATATCCAAAATAGTTGGAAAAAAATCAGTGCTGATTACAGGAACATTTGAGATATTACCATTATTATTCTGGTGAGGCCATTTTATAATTAAAGGTTCCCTGATGCCTCCTTCGTACAACCAACCCTTACCACCGCGTAACGGAAGATTAGAAGTTGAAAATTCTTTATTCAGCCGATTTAAAGGAATCTTTTTTTCAGGGTTGCCAATATTTGCCCCCGACATTCCGCCATTATCAGAAAAAAATATAACAACCGTATTCTCATCTAAGCCAAGCTTTTTCAATTCCTCAAGTATGCGCTTTAGGCTATTATCTATACTTTCAACCATAGCTGCAAACTCAGGGTTATCCTGAGTTTGTTTTATCTTAACGATCCTATTAGGCAGATTTCCAAAACCTTCATACTGCTTATCATTTAAAAAACTGGTCAATTGATCTCTTGAAAAAGGTTGTGGAGAATCAGGATTCCCTTCTAAAACAAAAGGTACACCTTTGTAAGGTGCTTTTTGCAGTAATTTATTCTCATATTTTTTTACCAGGTCCGGCCGTCCTTCAATTGGATCATGCACAGCAAAATTGGCTAGATACAGAAAGAAAGGTTTCTCTTTATTTTTGTCAATCCATTTAACAGCTTCTTCAGTTAACCTGTCAGTAAGATATTCGCCTTGCGGTCCGCCTTCTAATCCCTTCATATTATATGGAGAAAAATAAGTGCCATTGGGCCAGCCCTTGTTCCAATCAGGAATATGCGCATCAAATCCCTGACGTTGAATAGAAGCAGAATCTTCACCAAGATGCCATTTACCAAAAATAGCAGTTGAATAACCGTTATCCTTAAGTACTTCAGGCAGTGTTGGTGCTTGATAGGGCAAATGTTGAACAACATCCGCATTTTTTAGCTTTTGAAAAGGAAACTCCTTTCGACCGGGTAACCAATCTGTTAAATGTAGTCGGGCAGGATATTGCCCGGTTAAAATACTGGCGCGTGTAGGCGAGCATACATGACATGCTGCATAGGCCTGGGAAAAACGGACACCTTCTTTTGCAAATTTATCAATGTTAGGCGTTTCATAAAAACTGCTTCCCTCATATCCTACATCACTCCATCCAAGGTCATCTACTAAAAAGAAAATTACATTTAATTTTTTCTTGTTGTCTTTGTTCTGTAAGTTAGTAAATTTCTGGTTTGGATTTCTGGATACTTTTTGCGCTGTAAGGCCGAAACTAATTATCATGCATAGAAAATAAAATATTGCTTTTACCATACCCTTATTTTATAAATTTCTTAATAGTCTTAATCAATTTTACCAATATTAAACCATAGCTAAGACATAGTTACCAATTGGGGTTTTGTGTAAGAGAAGGATTTAAGTCTCTCTCTTTTTGTGGTATCGGCCACAGGTAATCTCTATTTTTATTAAAGATATTTACCCATGCCTGCACTTCTACTGTTTGAACATTACCTGCATTATCTGTATAAGTAAGGCCTTGTATTGTGCCTGGCATAACCTGCTCAGCAATCTTCCACCTACGAATATCAAACAGTCTTAAACTTTCATACGCTAATTCAACTACTCTTTCGTTTCGTATAATATTTTTAAGTTCAGCTTGGACTACTGTTGTAACAATGGGCATATTTACATCAGAACGTTTTCTTAATAAATTGAATGCATCTAGCACCGTCTGATCTATTTGACCTAATTCTGTTTTTGCTTCGGCATAAATAAGTAATACTTCTGCATACCTAACTAATATCAAATTAATACCCCCGTTGGAAGTTTGAACCAGATCTTCTTTATTAATATATTTCTTAAGATTGAAACCAGTGTTTGTTGATTGAAAAGAAGATCCAACTGCATCAGTTGTTCCACTTCCAGGTTGTGGTTTATAAATCTTATTATCAGGAAGTATATCGCCTGGAAGAAATACAGAATACCTTAACCGGGGATCGCGGTTGGCGTAAGGGTTTTTTACATCATAACCACTAGAAGGATCTGTAATTTGTTTGCCATTTAACATAGGATAAGCATCTACCATTTTTTTTGTAGGAACATATCTGCTTTGACTGTTAAGTTGGCTAAAAGGGGCCATAAGTAAGAAGACATTGTTACTATAACTGTCTTTTAAATATTCTATATCCATTATCACTTCAGCATTATTTTCCGCAGCATAAGAGAAAAGGTTTGCATAAGAAGGATAGAGACTATAGAGTTTCAGATCCATAACTTCTTTTGCAGCTGCAGCAGCTTCCGGATATTTTCCAGCAAATAGCATAGCCCGGGCTTGAAGGGCTAAAGCGGCACCCTTTGTTATCCTACCTTTATCTTTTTGCACTGTTGGGAGTATTACAGCTGATTCAGTTAATTCCTTGGCAATAAAATTCCATACATCTACCACCGGAGTTCTTACTAATTTTTTACTTTCCTCCAAGGTTATTTCTGTAGTAACAAGTGGAACGTCGCCAAATAGTCCAGCTAATCGTATATAATAGTATGCACGTAAAACTCTTACTTCTGCCTTCAGGCGGGGAAGTAATGCAGGATCAGTAGACTGAACTTTATCTACATTAGCTAAAAACGTATTTGCAGAATGAATGCCTGTATAAGCATTTGTCCATTCTTCCTGAACACGGCTGCTAAAGGCATCGAACTGTCCTTTTAAAATTAAAGACTCAGGGGATTGTGGCAAATTGGTATGACCTAAATCTGTTATGCCATCCAGATAAAAATATCTTTCGGCATTTCCCAGATAAGTATAAACTGCATTAGCTGCGAGTGTTGCATCTTTGTCTGTCTTCCAAAATATATCGGTAGAAATACGATCATTAGGTATTGTTTCCAGCAAATCCTTTTTACAACTAGTACTAAATACCAGTAATAAGATTATAATTTTTACCCTATTATTATAATTATTTATTATAAATTTTTTCATAATTAAATTTTTAGAACTGAATATTAAATCCTACAGTATAAAGAGCAATCTGTGGATAATAATCCTGGAAACCTGATAAGCTTTCAGGATCAAGATGCCATTCATTTAACTTTGAGAAGGTTAAAACGTTTGTTGCAGAAACATATATATTCATCCGGTTCATATAAGCTTTATGGATCAATGAAGCGGGTAGTGAATAAGAGAGTTGAATGTTCTTTACTCTTAGATAAGAAGCGTCAACTAACATTCTATCGGTAGATGCCTGATTACGAAGATCCTGTTTTGTTGGACGCGGAAAACGTGTATCAGTATGTTGTGGAGTCCAGTAATTGTTTGTATAAATACTTGGTGTGAATCCTTCGAAATTTCCCTGCTCTCCAAGTGCTCGCGCTATTCTAATAGCAACTTTTGCAGCACCTTGAAAAAGTACATTTAATCCAAAGCCTTTGTATCCAAAGTCAAAGCTTCCGCCATAGGTATATTTAGGAAAAGAATTTCCTAAATAGGTCATATCATTTGCATCCATCTTCCCATCCTTATTTAAATCAACCATTTTTACATCACCTGCAAGAGCGGGTCTCATGAAAACAGGAGAGTTTTGCGCTTCTTCTTTAGTTTGAAATAATCCATTTGTTTGATAGCCCCAAAATGAATTTATTGGATATCCCTCGCCAATTATATAACGCGGATCTATATCGGATCCCGTGATATAAGGACCTGTTCCTGCCAGATTTTTTACGTTATTATTATTTAGACTGAAATTTAAATTTGCATCAAAGTTCAATTTACCAAACCTGTTATGAGATCCTAAAATAAACTCCCAACCTGAATTATCTACTCTACCTGCATTTTGAGCCGCAGGCTGCAAACCTAATGTGCCTGGAACGGGCAGTATCAATAAAATTCCATCTGTTTGTTTCTTATAATAATCTACAGAAAAAGAAACTCGATTGTTAAGTATTTGTGCATCTATTCCCACATTGGACTGGGTTGTTGTTTCCCAAGTGAGGTCTTGATTAGCCACTCTTGTTTGAGTATATGCCTGTACAGGAAGTCCGCTAAAACTGTAAGTAAGAAGATTAAGAGTTGCATAGTAACTATAAAGATCAACTGCCTGATTACCTGTTTTCCCCCAGGACCCTCTAATTTTTAATTCATTTATAGGAGTATTTAAACTGGTCCAAAATTTTTCTTTAGATATTCTCCAGCCTGCAGAAAAAGAAGGGAAAAAGCTATACCTATTATTGCTTGTAAACCTTGATGAGCCATCGTATCTTCCATTAGCTTCAAAAAGATACTTATCTGCATAGTTATAATTTAATCTCCCAAAATATGATCTCAAGCCCGATATAGATTCACTTCCACCGTTATCTTTGGTTGGATCATTAGTGCCTTGACCTATTGACTGAACATCATTATTGTAAAAATTTTGCCTGTACGCAGTTAACTGTGAAACTTTATTTTCTATTTCTGAATACCCTGCCAGAAGATTAATAGAATGCTCTCCAAAACTTTTTGTATAATTCAGCAATTCATTCAGCGTAATTTCTCTTAATATATTTCTTGACTCCAAAAGCTTATTGATGGGTTGAGATTTTTTAATTATTGTGGGATTATAATAGTCTCTTACCTCATATGAGTTGGTGTAATCTTTTCCGGTTGTAAAAGTTATTCTCGCAGCCAGTTGACTTGTAAATTTAAGACCCTTAAAAATTTCCCATTCACCTTTTACATTTCCGGTTAAATAATCAACAACAGTCCTTGAAATGCCACCTTTTTCTGCATATAGCAAAGGGTTGTTTCCCTGAGTACCGATTCCGTATGTTCCGTCAGGAAATTTTGGTGTTGTAAATATTGAATTCTGCATCATCCTCAAAAAGATATTGGTTATATCAATTGGAGTATATGCATTTTTATTCCTGTAATTTAAATCAGTAAAAACTTTAATTCTATTAGATACTTTCATATCTGTATTTAACCGAAAGTCAATCATTTTGGAATTTGTATTTGCAATTATTCCATCCTGATCCTGATAGCGAATTGATAATCGACCTTTTAAATTTTCGTTTCCCCCACTGAGCGATAATGAATGATTAGTTTGAGGTGCATCTTTATACATTACATCATACCAAGAAAAGGGAAGAGGATTTTTATCACGATCAGTAGTATTAACGTAATCCTGTATTTGTTGTTCAGTATACTTAGGAGCCGAACCTACATTTGTAAATGCGATATTTTGTAAGCGCATATAGTCTTCAAGAGCCATGTGTTCAGGTTTACTTATGGCTCTTTGTATCGCATACAAACCGCTATAATTAACCGCTAATTTTCCTGATTGCCCTCTTCTTGTAGTTAAGAGTATAACTCCGTTTGCAGCTCGTGAACCATATATAGCTGTAGAAGAAGCATCTTTTAATACTGAAACAGATTCTATATCAGCAGGATTTAAATCAGCTAATGGTTGTTCTATTCCATCTACTATAATAAGAGGAGCATTTGAACTTAATGTAGTAATTCCCCTTACTCTTATAACAGTATTGTTATTGCCAGGCGCCCCGCCCCGGTCTAATATAGTTAAACCGCTCATTTGGCCTTGTAGCGCCTGTTGAACACTGGATACAGGACGTCTTTGCAATTCAGATCCTTTCAAAGTACTTACAGCACTAGTCAGACTTACCTTTTTTTGAGTTCCATAACCTACGATAACTACATCACTAAGTTTACTATCGCCGGAAATTAAGGTAATATCTATTGAAGTTTTATTACCTACTTCCATTTCTTGTGGCACAAATCCTACATAAGAATAAATAATTACTACAGTCCGGGAATTCATTGATAATGAGTATCTACCATTAGCATCTGTAGAGGTACCTGTTGATTGTCCTTTTAATATTACACTTACCCCTGATAAAGGTGTTCCATTCTCATCTTTCACTACCCCGCTTATGATAAATGAGCTTTGAGAAAAGGTTGTAGCGTAAGAAATGAGAAAGAAAAAAAATAATATGATTTTAATTAAAACATTTTTGACATTCATATAGCTAGTTTTAGTATGATTCATTCGTTACGGAAATCAAAGAAATGCACCATTAAGTGTTTTGGCTAGTAGTTCAGTACGGTAAGGAATAGATGATTGTGCTCCTAATCGGGTAACTGAAATAGCCGCAGCCTGACACGCAAATTCAACAGCTTCTTCAAGTGTTTTACCTTCAGAAACTGCAACAGCTAAAGCGCCATTAAAAACATCTCCTGCTGCAGTAGAATCTACCGTATCAACAATTGGCGCAGAAATAGTACTCAATTTACCTTCCTGACATATTACTGCTCCCCTTGCACCCAGGGTTACAACCACATTTTTAGCTCCTTTAGAACATATTATTTTAGCGGCTTTTTTCGCTGTCTCAATATTGTTGACTTTAATGCCCGCTATCATTCCGGCCTCGTTTGAATTAGGAGTTAGAATATAAACACATTGTAATAATTCCTGAGACAGCGTATTAGCTGGTGCAGGATTGAGTATCACTTTGCAATTGTTTGAAGCTGCAAATTTTACAACATAATTTACTGTATCCATTGGAATTTCCAATTGAATAAGTAGAATATTAGCTGAGGCAATTTCATTAAGGGCATCTTTTATATCTGCTTTAATAAGATGAGCATTAGCTCCTGAAGCAACAACAATACTGTTTTCACCAGCTTTATCAACAGTAATTAAAGCTACACCTGATGGCAAGTCCGGATCAGAAAGAATATACTGTGTATCAATTCCTTCTTCAGTAAATAATTGTGTGAATTGTTTTCCAAAAACATCGTTACCCATTTTCGAAATGAAAACAACTTCACCTCCTAAACGAGCGACTGCTACTGCCTGATTTGCTCCTTTACCACCGGGATTCATAAAAAAAGATCCTGATAGCACAGTTTCACCAGGATCAGGAATATGATCAGTTTTTACTACCATATCCATGTTTGTGCTGCCAACAACAATAATTTTTTTGCTTCCCATTCCGTTTGTTTTTATTAATTACTAATACTTAAAAGTATCGTTGAAAAAATTTAAAAAGTCACCAGTTTTTTTATAATTTCAGAATCTTAAAATAACATAAATTTACCCTTATCTTTTTTATTAGTTGAATACCATTATGTTATGATACTATAATACTCAAAATTCATAAAACGTAAAAAAACTATAAAATATAATCAGAATAGAAAATGATAGGATATTACTTTTGTAATAATATCATATGATGAAAGAGGTCCAAATTTTTTTTTACCTTTTAATAACGATTTTCTATTCTTGTAATAATATTAATAAGTCTTCAGCCCGAAGTTGCAAAAGATACTGTCTCATGCATGATGGTACCCTCAAGATTTGGCAAGAATTTTAGGAACTCACCTTTACAATTTAATGGGGATAATTCGGGAAAGGGAATGGTTTATATAAAAGCAGGAAGTTTTTTAATGGGTGCTGATAATGAACAGGCGAGTGCTGATGAATTTCCAAAACATACCGTATGGTGGCATCCTCATTAGTATTTTATCAAACCAAAAGTCCGGTTAATTTAAACGATTCTGGTCAATGGTGGAGATGGGTAAAAGGTGCAGATTGGAGACACCCTGAAGGCCCGGTAGCGATATTACGGGCAAGGAAAATTATCCTGTGGTCCAGGTATCTTGGTACGATGCGATGGCATATTGCCAATGGGCTGGCAAACGTTTACCAACAGAAGCAGAATGGGAGTACGCAGCCCGCGGTGGATTAAAAAATAATATTTATCCCTGGGGTAATGAATCAATTAATACCGGTAAAGCGAAAGCAAATTCATGGGGTGGAAAATTTCCCTATTAGAATGCTAAAAAGGATGGTTATGTAACTACTGCCCCGGTAAAGAGTTTTGCGCCTAATAAACTTCCATCTTTATGATATGGCCCGAAACGTGTGGGAATAGTGCAGCGATTGGTATAGTGTTGATTATTACAATTTGTTTACTAAGTCAATTGAGTCAAATCCACAGGGCCTCAGAAAATTATGATCCAGAAGATCCATATAATTCTAAAAATGTCTCAGAGGCGGTAGTTTCTTATGTAATGATATTTATTGCAGTGGCTATCGTGTACCCCGCCGTATGAAGAGCAGCCCTCATACAGAGGCCTGGAACATACCGGGTTTAGCTGTGTAAAAGATACGAAAGAATAAGTATATTATTTGATTGGTTGCATAGGAAATGCATCTTCAGTTTTTTCTATTTTGCATTGCAGCCAATGGAGAAAATTAAAATACTTTAATAGCTTCATTTCAAACTTATCCTTTTCGATATTAATGATATCAGGGACAATTTTTTTTAAGAGAGATTTATTACGGATTATAGTATTTAGATTCGGTTGAAGTTTTACTACTTTAAAAATAATTTTTTCTGTTTTAAGCAGTTTTCCTTTATTCTGAAAAGTTCTTTTATATGCACGAATCTCATAATCAAGATAATCAATATTCTTAGCTTCATAATGCATAATAATGGCCAAAAGTCTGGCAGCCTTGTATATTACTGATTGATAATGCAGTTTACCTACCAATACTATTTCATTAATATATTTATGCGCCTTTTTAAAATTCTTTACTCTATAATATGCTAAACCAATAGAAAAAAGCAATTCACATTGTTTTTCATAATCCACCATATTTTGCGGATGTAATAAGGGTGGATCAATATTCTCAATAAACTGGATTGCATCTGTATATTTTTTTGTACCAATTAAAATAGCAAGCTCGTAAATAATAATAGTTTTTTTTGCAACAAAACGAAAGTATTCCGGATACGCTTGATTGGCTAACTGATTCATTTTATTAATATAAAATGGCATCTCTTCAAAATATCCAACTGTCCTTAAAGTATCCAGTATGCCATCTAATGAAGAAAGGTAATCAAGTGGAGGATGATTCCATATTGATAGGTTATTTTCAAATAACCTGTTCAGTTCAGAAAAAGTTTTTAAAGCAGAAGTATAATCTCCAATATTAATAAGAAAAAAAGACTGGAAAAGTAAATGTTGCTTTTGAGCAGCCAAGTTATTTTTCAACCTACCAGATATTATGGCTAATTCCGTTAATAAAAGATCATTTAATTGAGCTTTTCCTTCCTCAGATAGGGTTTTACCGGTATAAACTAAGCGGCATTTTAATAACTCGTATAACGAATAATGCTCATTGACATTCTGTAAGCCTTTCAGCAATTCCCTATTTTTCATTTGCAGTTCCACAACTGCCTGCTCTGAAAAACCTGTAAAGTTCATCTCTGAAATATAATTTAATTCCATTCGGCACATCAGGTATTCCATAAAATGATGCTGAGAAGAAATGGCGAGTTGTTGTAATTTTTTTAATTCTTTAAATGATTCATCCTGTAGAGACCGTTCCTGTAATATGCTAACCCGCAAATAACCATGCATTAATTTAAATAAATTATCTTCTTTTATTTTGGATTGAACCAAACTATCGGTAAGTATCTTAAATAAGTACCTGGCAGTATTATCCAATGACGATTCAGGATGTAATTTTCCAAACAGTCTTTTAAGTGAGGGAGTATCCAGGAACAGACTTTCATCAATTATATCAAATAGATCGAGGTAATCTTTATTCCCCGATTGTTTCTTTATAGAAAGTTTGAAATTCCTTTTTTCTGCTTTAGATAAGGATTTTATTAATTGTGTAACTGCCACCTGTGACATACCATAACTATTGTGGGATAAATATATGCGAAAAGATTTGAGATTGCCATAAAACTGAGAATCAACTGGTTAAATTTCATCACCTTATAAAATCAGAAGTATTGGATTGTGTAATCTATTAAAAGAAGGCAGCTTTTTAAAAAATGCAAAAGATATATTTGGATTCAACCATTAAAACTTAAACGATTATGAAAAGGTCTCTCCATTCTTTTGCGATAGTATCCTGTTTCTTTTTCTTGTCCTTTACTTTTACTGTTGCAAATGCTCAAACTTATAATTTGTGTACTAAAGGTGATATGGAAAATAGTACCTGGACAGCCGTTCCTGGGAATACAAATATGACGGCAACTTATGATGTGGGTTCAGGAATAGGTGGGACTAAATCATATAAAACAGTTGCATCTTCCATGGGAGGTGATAGTTATTATGTTTTCAGATGTGATGAAAGTATTTCTCTTACTAATAATACAAAAGTGGAGGTAAGTTTTTGGGCAAAGGGATCTGTTGCTGGTATGAGAGTGCAATCATTTGTACAAAAAAGTACAACCCCGTTTCCGATACAACTTTTTGGAGATGCGTATGTAACTACAACCTGGCAAAAGTACCAGTTTACTGTAACCTTAGCACAAATAACTGCAAGCGATTATAATGTGAAATTTAGAGGTTATAATGTTGGAACACTGTATATCGATAATGTTCAGATTGGGCCTGTTGATTATGATAATGTAGCCCAATCCGGAATTTACGAAGTAACTGTTAGCCAGAACAACATGCTTTGGCCAATAAACGTTTTTAAAAATGCTTGCCCGGCATATTCGGCAGGATACCAGAACATGGATCCTAAAGATCAGCAACCACTGGATTTATTTGCAGGCAGGTCGATAAACTGGACAAAGTTATCATGTTCCTACCCACTGATAGTTCATGTGAAAGTAAACGATGTTGCTAAAGTTCCGGTAAGTGGTCAAACTGTGAGAATACTTCCCACCAGATATGGGATAAGTTCTACCACTAGTGGCAATGTTGTAACTTTTACCATTACTCAACCAGGACAATATTCTGTAGAAATAGGTGCGAATGGATATAAAAACGGACTGATAATATTTGCCGATCCTGTGGAAACTGATATACCAAGTCAGGCAGATGCAAATTATCTTGTATTATATAACGCAACTGCTGCAAACCTATCCTCGATACCCAATACTTATACTGGTGTTTATTTTAGACGCGGGGTACATGATATAGGCATTTTTAACCTACCCAGCTATATTAAAAATATTTATTTTGAAGATGGGGCATGGGTTTATGGGGCTCTATACATGTCAGGTAATTCAAATGTAAGAATATATGGCCGGGGTGTTCTTTCATCTAACAATTTTAATTATAGGGAAACGCATTGTGTGAATGCTGAAAATGAAAGTAATAATATTACTTTGGAAGGATTGGTAGTTGCTGACCCCAAGTATTATGGGATCAGACTGGTAGGAACCCACAACACAATTAACTATTCAAAAGTGATCGGAGGCTGGGTGTACAATTGTGACGGCATAGCCGCTTACGCAGGATCTACAGTTTCAAAATGTTTCATTTGGGCAAATGATGATGCAATCAAAGCATACCGAGATTCATTAACATGGTCGGATATTGTATGTTGGCAATTAAACAATGGAGGTACAATCCAAACAAGTTGGGGAGGAGCGCCGGGAGGGTCAACTTCAAAAGGCGTGAAAATCAGCAGAGTGGATATTTTACGTGCAGAATGGGATGTTGATCGCTTTAATGTTGGCTTGTTAGGTTGTATAGGTAATCGTTATAAAGATGATATGACCAAAAGCGATTTATTACAGGATTGGCTTATAGAAGATGTTATAACTGAAAATGATATTCCCTTGGTATTTAATATTACACCCGAACCCGCTAGCACGCATGTTCATATTCATGGAATGACATTAAAAAACTGGGATGTACATCAGAATAACGCTCTGGGTTTTGTAAACGAGATAATAGGAGAAGATCCAAATGATTATCTCACCGGATTTGTTTTTGATAACGTAAAATTTAATAATGGCTTAATGACCAATGAAAATCGTATCTCAACAGGAGAAATGGATAGTGCTGGATGGGTTGCATCGTCTAACGGAACGGATCAGGCGGTAACTTTTGGATCAACTTATGGAACAGGTAATGGCTGGGGATTAAGATCGGTAACAACTAATATGAATGGTAAACCCAGTTATACAATAGTTTGTACACAACCGTTCCATATTGACAATAATGAAGTCATCACTATTAGCTATTGGGCCAAAGCAACTGCTGCCGGAAAGCTTTTACAACCATTTGTGCAGGATGTCACATCCTTAGCGTATAAAGATTTTACACAGGTATCACTTACTACTAACTATGCCCGATACTCCAGTACATTCACGGTAGATAAAGTTACCTCTGATAATTACCAAATAAAATTCAAGGCATTTGCAACTGCCTGGATTTATTTAGATAAAATACAAGTAGGACAGAAAGATTGGCTTACGCTCACAGGTATTACCAAACTATATCTGAACACGCCAACCTTTTTGCCTCTTCTGGACTTTAGGAAAGCTGCATCCCCCTCTACTTCACAGGTATCATTTTCAAATATAAGTACTGAACCAATTAATCAAAGGGAAGTGGGTATATATCCGAATCCAGTTTCAGATAAATTATTTATAAATGGTGTTAATAAAGAAACCGCATACAAAATTTTTGATCAGATGGGAAATCTTATATCAACCGGTAAGGGGCAACAAGTATATGTATCAGATTTTAAGGTGGGAACTTATATCATTTTTATAAATAATAAAAAACTAAGATTTATTAAAGAATAGAGATGTAAAAAGTTTGCTTACTTTAAGGCACCATTTTTTATGTAGAGAAACTAAACAAAGAATGGTGTCGCCCGGGTTTAATAAAAAAAAAGAGAGATGAGACCTTCGGCACACATAACTGTTATATAGAAAAGGTTCCCATAATCAATGGATCCATTTAATTTCTAAAGGGAGACTAAACCATATTATGGAATTCTCATCACCTTTTGAGTTAAAGAAAAAATGAATCATTTTAATTTTCAGATAAAATCCATCACTTCATCTTGGCCTATTTTATAAGCTTGGTAAGTAAATGGTATTTTATATACGGCTTCAATTGAAATTGTATTGTATCTTGTCTATTCGACTGCTATTGGCTTGAGAGTAGGAAACTAATTTTTAGGCTGCTACATTCTGGGGCGCTAATTTTTGAGCAGTAATTCTTTTTGTTCTTCTGTCCATTTTTTTGCTGCTTCTTTTTCTTTAAAATAGCTATCAGTAAACTGATGCAAATGTTCGATAGCATGAAAATAATCTAAAATAGAAATAGCATCAGGAAACGAATCCTCTATCCAATTTCTTCTCCATGTCGCACCATCCGATATAAATACCAGGCGCTGTTTAATACTGCCGAACGATTCTATTAAACCATCCATTTTTTTGGTAAAAGATTGGCTATTGTCTAAATAAGCTAAATACTGCGAATGCCTTATCCAGCTTGCGTTTCCATTAGGATCAATGCAATCGGAACTCTTAAAAACTTTGCTACTTTTACTTCTTTCCATTCATCATCCCGGGTAAATATCATCGCGCCATCATCCTTTCAATCGTTTCAAATCCCTGTCAGATGGCACAATGCTCATGATAATTCTCTAAAACGATCTCGCTTCGTTCAACTTCATAGCCCCGGTAGTGGTACTGAACTTCATCTAATACCGCTTCAACTTCTTCGATTGTTTTTAAAGTAACCAGCCGGTTCCTGAATTCTTTAATACCGGGCAGGCCTTTTAAATAGTTAGAGTAGTGGCGGCGCATTTCATTTATGCCTACAACAGGTCCTTTCCAATTAACTGATTTACGTAAATGATTTTTACTAACTGCCACTCGTTCTTCAACTGTTGGCGGTAGTAGCAACTCACCTGTTTGCATGTAGTGATGCATTTCGCGAAAAATCCATGGGTAGCCTATAGCAGCACGACCAATCATAATTCCATCTATACCGTAGCGTTTTTTATACTCCGCTGCTTTTTGTGGGCTGTCAATATCGCCATTACCAAATATTGGAATGTTAATCCGTGAATTATTTTTAACCTTACCAATAAGGTTCCAGTCAGCTTCGCCTTTATACATCTGGCAACGGGTGCGCCCATGAATGGCGAGGGCTTTTATACCAACATCCTGTAATCGCTCGGCAACTTCTTCGATATTTTTAGTGTTATCATCCCATCCCAACCGCGTTTTTACTGTAACCGGAAGACTGGTAGATTTAACCACCGCCTCAGTAAGCCGAACCATCAGATCTATATCCTTTAAAACGCCGGCGCCCGCTCCTTTGCAGGCTACCTTTTTTACAGGGCAGCCAAAATTTATATCCAAAAGATCGGGGTTGGTAACATCAACAATTTTAGCGGCAAGTGCAAGACTATCTTCATCACCACCAAATATTTGTATGCCTATCGGCTTCTCATAATCATATATGTCGAGCTTTCGGCGGCTTTTTATAGCATTGCGTATCAAGCCTTCGCTGCTTATAAACTCGGTGTACATAAGGTCAGCTCCGTTTTCTTTACACACTGCACGAAAAGGCGGATCGCTTACATCTTCCATCGGCGCTAATAATAACGGGAACCCCGGTAGCTTTATGTTGCCTATTGTTACCATAATTTTTGTTAATCCCTTTTCTTTAAGTTGCTGCCTCTTTATTGCAACAAATACTTTTAAGTTGCATCCTGTATATTGCACAATCATTTAAGGGACGCAAATTTACACCCTTATTTTTTTTGTATTCATGAACACTTACTTAAAATATCAATCTCCTGCCATTCAATTTTTTTCTTTTTTAGGGCTTGCAGCAGGTTTTTTCATTTTAAATGTTATTATCTCAAATTATTTTTTCTCTGATCTTTCTGCAATTTTATTCAATAAAAATGCTCCTGTTAACCCGCAAATGATCAACGAGTTTAAATGGGCGCAGTTTGTGAGCGCTACTGTTTCGTTCATTTTGCCCGCAATATTTTTTGGTTATTTTTCTTCGCCTAAAGCCATGCCTTATGTGGGCATACAAAAACACATCTCTGCAATTATAGTAGTGTTATGTGTGGTATTGTTGGTATTTATTCAGCCTTTTGTTGGTTGGGTAGGCAATATAAATTCGAAGATGAATTTTGGATCTTTGCAAAAAACATTGCAGGAGGCAGAAGCTATTTACAACCGCGCTTTAGAAGTTTTTCTCCAGATGAAAACACCTGCCGATCTTTTGGTTAACCTGTTTATTATGGCACTGCTGCCCGCTATTGGCGAAGAGTTGTTTTTTAGAGGCGCGTTACAAAAAGTAATATTAAGGCTTTGCAAAATACCCTGGCTTTCTATTTTAGTTTCATCAGGCATATTTGCCTTGTTGCATGGAACATTCTTTAAGATCATTCCCATTTTTGCCCTGGGTATTTTGCTGGGAACTGTTTATTATTTTACCCGTAACCTTTGGTACACAATCACTATTCACTTTTTAAATAATGCACTTGGGGTGACCGCTGTTTACTTTTCGAACCGCAGTGTTACCATATCCAAATTTGCAAACGACAATATTACTGTTCCGTTTTACACGGCTATTTTAAGCCTTCTTCTTGTAATTGCTATAATGTATTTTATTAAAAAGAAAAGTGATGAAGTGCTGCCCGAAATAGTTACCAATGAAGATAACGATTACCTCGCCTGATGAAAAACTGGTCCTTATTATACGCAACTCAAAATCTTTCTGAAGCAAGCATTATAAAAGGTATGCTTGAAGAAAACAGTGTGCCTGTTTTGCTTGTGAATAAACAAGACAGCAGCTACGTTTTTATTGGTGACATAGAGTTGTATGTTCCGAATCATTTAAAAGAAGTTGCCGGGAGTTTGGTAGACCAGGGCATGATGAATTGATACATGATGCCCCGCCCCTAAAGGGAGCTATTGTTTGGGTTCAATTGATGATACCTGCTTAGCCTATCCTCTTTGTTTAAAAGTGCTTCCTCCGCTTCTTAAATAAACCATTATTCAACAAATACTATCTTCGGCTTCAATCACTTTATTTACTAATGGCATTTAATCTGCAAACATTTAAAACACGGGCATTATCATCTGTCGTTTTTGTAATGGTTATGTTGGTTGGATTGCTTTGGAATAAATGGACTTTCCTGATTCTTTTTTCGGTTATTCATTTCGGTTGCTGGGTTGAATACCAAAAGCTGATCAGTAAGATTGATGTAAGATACAGGCGTATAAGTTCTTTACATCGTTACGGAGTTATGTTTGCAGGTTGGGGATTAATGCTAAGCATGATTGATGAAAATTTAAATGGAGGAAACGGTGTTCACAACTTTGGAGTGATTATTTCACTACTTGGATTCGCTGCAATTTTGTTTGACATTATAAAAAACTATACATCTCAAAATCAGGTAGCTCTTTTATATTCAATCTTAGGGCTATTATACATTTCGCTGCCGTGGACGTGCATGATGGCTATAAGAAACACCGGAGCTATTTTTAAAGATGCTTCGATTGAAAACCTGCCATTAATTATTCCAATCATTTTAATTGCATCTATCTGGATCAACGATACGATGGCTTATATAGTAGGTTCGTTTATAGGTAAAACTCCTTTTTCAAAAATATCACCAAAAAAAACATGGGAGGGAACGATTGGGGGCGCTATACTTTGCGTGGTAACGGTAACCTTAGCAGGTTATTATATTTTAAAGTTTAAAGATGTAACATCTTTAATTTTTATTTCGGCACTTGCTGCTGTAGTTGGCACCGCAGGCGATTTGTTGGAAAGTAAATTAAAAAGAATGGCTAACGTAAAAGACAGCGGTCATCTTATGCCGGGGCATGGTGGTTTTCTCGACAGGTTCGACAGTTTAATTTTGGCAACGCCTTTTGTTTGCCTGTATGTTTTTCTCTTTATGGTACGTTTTAACTGGTAATGAACGATTTAAAATGTATGCTTTCTTAACTATCAACTTTCGTTAACCTTTGCAAATTCACGTTGTTATTATATTTGTACCTTAATTTCATTTGATGAAGATTCACAAAGAAGGCTATAAGAGCATCGGAATAGCAGCTTTATTATTTGGCCTGGTTAACATTGCCTCGTTTGCTTTTCTCAACGAGAAACATCCTGTTGTTGCTTCCATTATTTTCTGGGCGTCGGTTATTGTGTTTTTATTTATTGTTTCTTTTTTCCGCAGTCCGCGCCGTGTGCATACTACCGGCGAAAAACATATTGTATGCCCTGCCGATGGCAAAGTAGTGGTAATTGAGGAAGTTGTAGAAGAAGAATATTTTAAAGACAAAAGGATACAGGTAAGTATTTTTATGAGCCCGGCCAATGTTCATGTAAACCGCAACCCCATGAGCGGTGAAGTTTTGTACAGTAAATACCACAAAGGAAAGTACCTGGTAGCATGGCATCCTAAATCTTCCACAGAAAACGAAAGACATAGCGTGGTACTAAAAAACGACCAAGGTGAAATTTTGGTAAAACAAGTTGCCGGCGCTTTAGCCAAGCGTATAGTAAATTATTTAAACGTAGGACAAACCGTTGAACAAGCAAAAGAAATGGGCTTTATAAAATTTGGTAGTCGGGTAGATGTGCTGTTGCCTGTTGGTACAACAATAAATGTTCAGCTAAAGGAGACGGTTAAAGGTGGTGTAACTGTTTTAGCCACTTTTTAATTTTACAGCATAAACAGAAGACTCATCTGCAATGGTTGATCTTTTTTATTTTATAATATCCCTTCCAGCTCTTGTAAATGATGGATGATGTGTGTTGGTTTAAGAACAGTTTCCTCTTTGAGGTGATTTACAAAAACAGTATCCATACCGGCATTCATTGCTCCCTGTATATCTGCATCTAAATTATCTCCAAGCATAATACTTTCTTTATAGCAGCAGCCCGCTCTTCCAATAGCAAAGTCGAATATTGCTTTATGGGGCTTAAGGCTACTGGCAAGTTCTGAGGTTATAACCGAAGAAAAGTAATGACCGATATTTGAGTTGTCGAGCTTACGCCATTGCACTTTCTCAAAACCGTTTGTTATCAGGTGCAGTTTATATTCCTTTTGTGTAAGATAGTTAAGTATATCTTCTGTATAAGGAAACAGCTTTTTTTTAGTCGGAAGTATTTCAAGAAACCCGGCACTTAATTGCCGGGATAACTTTTCGTCACCTAACTTAAACTCAAGCAAGGCGTGCCACATTCTTTTCCACTTCAACTCTTCCTGGGTAATGAAACCGTGATGATATCGGTCCCAAAGTTTTTTATTGTGGTAGGAATATTTTAGAAAGAAAAGTTCAAAATCGGGAGTAACGGTTTCATGAAGACGGTGTGATAAAAATAACTCCTGCAATGTTTCTCTTGCATTGGTTTCAAAGTCCCAAAGGGTATGATCGAGGTCGAAGAAGAGATGTTGATAAACCATTGTAATTGCTGTGCCTGTTTCGCGTTCCTTAATTGTAGATTTGCCACTGCAATTTACTGCCAAAAACGTGAAATATGAATGTAGTTATTACCGGCGTTACAAAAGGAATTGGACGTGCAATAGCTGAAAAATTTGCTGCAGCAGCTAATACCATCATCGGTTGTGCAAGAAGTGAAATGGATTTATATAAAACGATGGATGATCTGTTAACTAAATATCCGGAATGTTCAGTGAAAGTGCGACCTGTTGATATGAGTGATGCTAAACAGGTAAAGCAGTTTGGAAGTTGGATATTAGAAACGGGCCTTGTTGCTGATATAGTAATAAATAATGCCGGCGAATTTATGCCTGGAAGCATTTATGATGAAGAAGAAGGCACTCTGGAGAAAATGATAGAAGTAAATTTGTACAGCGCCTATCATTTAACCCGAACGTTGCTTCCCGTAATGATGGAGAAGCGGCAGGGACATATTTTTAATATTTGTTCCATCGCTTCTTTAAAGGCGTATGCAAACGGCGGCTCGTACAGCATCAGCAAATTTGCCATGCTTGGTTTTAGTAAAAACCTGAGAGAAGAAATGAAGCCTTACGGCATTAAAGTTACTGCTGTTTGCCCCGGCGCAACAATGACGGCAAGCTGGAAAGATTCAGGCATTGATGCCAAAGGGATAATGGAAGTAAATGATATTGCCGAAATGGTTTATGCTTCAAGTAAATTATCGCTAATGGCAGTGGTGGAGGATATAATTATGAGACCGCAATTAGGAGATTTATGATTGAACTGACCTCGCAAATAATAGAAATTTATAACATCTGCCAAAGGTATTTCTTTATAAATTTGTACCTGAAATGTTTGTTATGAAGAAGTTGGTTTTGAGGATATTATTTGTATTTATGTTTTTTACAGCCGGTTTGCAGGTAATAAATGCACAGTGTTCTATTTGCACCAAAACAGCTATGCAACAAGGTGAGAAACCCGCACGTGGGTTAAACGCCGGCATTATCTACCTTATGCTTACTCCGTTTGCAATTGCCGGTTTTATTGGCTATAGATGGTGGCAGAGCGAAAAGGGAAATCACCCTTAAGGCATCTTATTTCACGCTCATTGTCCAATCAATTTAGTTTTGCTTTCAGACAATTTCTTGTTGATATAAGCCTTCAATTCCTCAAACGTCATGTTTTGCGTTTCCGCACTTATTTTATCTCGTATTTCACGCATCATTTTTACTGCGTCAAATGTTTTTTCTTTTCTAATCGTTTCCATAATTAATAAGGTCTTTGGGACTTCTAATAATAAACAGGCTGTCAGCAAAGTTTTTTTGCTTGCATCCATAAATTTACTGATAAATATATCGGAGAGTAAAATCAGATTTAACTAACCACAACACGGCTGGTCTGAGTTATTATTCTTCTTCTTATTGCATTGGGCAATATGGTGGTGTTAATAACTTCATTATACAATTCTTTAGTTATTACAATTTTTTCTGCAAAGAATTATTACATTCGCACCCCTTATAATTGCTGCACCCTAAGTTGTAATGTATGACCCGCGTTAAGATAAAAGAAAACTCGTGGCTTGCAAAAATTGCTGCCAAAAAATTGCGTTGCTCCCAGGTAGCAATGGTACTGGGTAAAACCATTCATTTATACAATTCTTCAAAAGAAGAATTTTTAAGCAATAAACGGTGGGTGCGCCACGAAATTGCGCATGTAAAACAATTTGCTGAATTTGGATTTTGCCGGTTTATCGTTCTTTATCTTCTTGAAACTTTCAACAAAGGATACCAATACAATAGTTTTGAAGAAGAGGCCCGCAAAAAAGAACGTGATGGTTCTATCCTTTCAGAAATTCATTTTATTTAATCAACCATTCCACACTTCCGAAAGGGACTGCCGTTTGTACGCCTGTATCAATTAAAAGATCTCCATTTTCATTCACTCCGGCAACAGTTCCATCAAAAAAAATATTGTCTTTTTTAAAAGTTACCTGTTCTCCAAGTTTGTAAAGACGCGATGAATATTCCTTTAATAAATAAGAAGGCTGCATTTTTAACTGCTGCCACCTGTTTTCGATGCAGGCACAAAGTTCTTTGGCAAGATCAATAACATTGTAAGTTTTACCTGTTATTTGCTTTAACGAAACAGCGTTTGGAAGATCATCCGCAAACAAAGTTTGGTTAATATTTATGCCAATGCCAATAACTGAAAATTTCAAAACCTGCCCCTGAATAATGTTCTCGATCAATATTCCTCCTGCCTTTCTGTCTCTCCAATAAACATCATTGGGCCATTTTATTTTGGCTTCACCTGCATGCATGGCAAAAAAATCAGCACACGCCAAAGCCACCATTACACTTAAAATAAATTGATTTTCAACTAAAACCGAAGCTGGTTCTGCAATTGTGGTCATTGTTATATTTTGTCCCGGTTCAGCATTCCATGCTTTTCCACGCTGGCCTCTTCCTGCTTTTTGGTGCCATGCAAACCACGTTGTTCCGTGGCCTGCCATTAAAGCCTTTACCTGGCCGATGGCATAGTTGTTGGAGCTATCTACTTCACTTAATTCTATAAAGGGTTCACCTATTGGGTTTTCACGTTGCAAGAATTAGTATTTTTGGCGAAGATAAAGTAAGAGAGAAGAATGGCTGACAGCAAGAGAATTTACTAATACTTAAATTGAAGTAAAAAACTTCGAAGCCTTCAACACAAAAATCTCAAACTTTAAGCTCAATACTTAACCTGATAACAACAGTAACTATTACCTATTAAAGATTAATATTTGGAACAACTTTCATTATTAACCGCCCGAAAAAAAAGTACGGCAATAAGATTAACCAGAAGCTCTAAGCTTTTTAAATCTATTATTAAAGCTATCCAGGAAAAGAAAGGGGAGAACATTGTTTCGCTCGACCTTCGTAAGATACACGAAGCCGTTGCAGACTTTTTTATTATATGCGAAGGAACAAATCCGCAGCAAATAAGGGCAATTGGAGAATTTGTGCAAGAAGAAGCAAAGAAACATTGCGGTGAAGCAGCTTACAAGCACGAAGGTTACCAGGCACTGCAGTGGGTGCTTATTGATTATGTAAATATTGTTGTTCATGTAATGCTTCCGGAAACACGTAAATTTTATGGCCTGGAAGAAATGTGGAGCGATGCGGAAAGGCAAGAACATAATGGCTAAAACGGATGTTATACTATTAATTAAAAGAATATTTAACAAGAGTTGACGAAATATGACACAAGAAGATAAAAAAACAAAACCGGATTTTCGAAATATTCCGGGAATCCCCTCCGGCGATGACAAACCTTCGCGACGTGGACCTAAATTCAGCATATATTGGATCTATGGAATAATTGCAGTGGTTCTTTTAGGTGCAAACTTTTTCCCCCGCACCCCCGATGCAGTACCCACTACCGAATTAGAATTCAGACAACAAATGCTGGCAAAAGACGATGTTGAAAAATTAGACCTCGTAAAAAATAAGGAGCTTGTAAGAGTATATATTAAAAAAGAAAGCCTCGACCGGCCTTTCTATGTTAATAAACTAAAAAGACCTGCAGGCGCAGTAAGCGCAGGCCCTCATTTTGAATTTAGTGTAACCGATTGGGAGAGCTTTAATGCAGCACAGGCGCAGTTCTATACCGACTCGGCAGCAAACCCGCTTAAGATTGCGAAAGTACCGGAGAAGGTAGTTAACGAAGGCGAATGGTTTGGCCCGATAGCAAATACATTGGTAACCATAGCATTGTTTGTTGGCTTATGGATGTTGCTGATGCGCAAGATGGGCGGGCCAAGTGGCGGCGGCGGACCCGGAGGCATTTTTAATATTGGTAAATCAAAGGCTACCCTTTTTGAAAAAGGAACCCGTGTAAACATAAATTTTGGCGATGTAGCCGGTCTTGATGAAGCAAAAGTGGAGGTGATGGAGATTGTTGATTTTCTTAAAAATCCAAAAAAATATACTGCACTTGGAGGTAAAATACCTAAGGGAGCGCTCTTGGTAGGCCCTCCCGGTACAGGTAAAACTTTACTTGCAAAAGCAATGGCAGGCGAAGCGCAGGTTCCCTTTTTTAGTTTAAGCGGAAGCGATTTTGTTGAAATGTTTGTGGGTGTAGGCGCAAGCCGCGTACGAGACCTGTTTAAGCAGGCCCGCGAAAAAGCGCCTTGTATTATTTTTATTGATGAGATAGATGCCATTGGCCGTGCAAGGGGAAGAAATGCAATTATGAGCAACGATGAAAGAGAAAACACGCTTAACCAGCTACTGGTTGAGATGGATGGTTTTGGCACCGACATTGGTATCATTATTCTTGCAGCCACTAACAGGCCTGATGTATTGGATACGGCCTTACTTCGCCCCGGTCGTTTCGACAGGCAAATTTCCATTGACCGCCCCGATGTAAAAGGTCGTGAGGCAATTTTTAAAGTGCATTTAAAGCCTATCAAAATTTCTGAAACACTCGATATTCATAAACTGGCTGAGCAAACACCAGGTTTTGCCGGCGCCGATATTGCCAACGTTTGTAATGAAGCTGCTTTAATAGCCGCACGTAAAAATAAGAACGCTGTGGATATGAGTGATTTTCAGGATGCAATTGACCGGGTAATTGGCGGCCTTGAGAAAAAGAACAAGATCATTCTTCCCGAGGAGAAGGAGATCATTGCTTATCACGAAGCTGGTCATGCTATTTGCGGCTGGTTTTTAGAACACGCTTATCCGTTATTAAAAGTAACTATTGTGCCTCGCGGCACTGCAGCTTTAGGCTATGCTCAATATACACCAAGAGAGCAGTACCTGTACAATACCGATCAATTATTTGATCAGATTTGCATGACTCTTGGTGGCCGTGCAGCAGAGGAAATTATCTTTAAAAAGATTTCTACCGGTGCAAGTAACGACTTGCAGCAGATCACCAAAATGGCTTATTCTATGGTAACGGTTTATGGTATGAATGAAAAAATCGGTAACATTAGTTATTACGATCCTACGCAGGAAAATACTTTTACCAAGCCCTTCAGCGAAGAAACAGGTAAGATGATTGATGAAGAAGTAAGAAGCCTTATTGAAGCGGCATACATCAGAACGAAAAATTTACTGACAGACAAAAAACCACAGGTCGAAATTCTGGCAAAGCAACTCCTGGAGAAAGAGGTTTTATTTCAAAGCGATGTAGAAGCGCTGATTGGAAAAAGGCCTTTTGAAGAAAGAAAAATACTGGAAGTTGCGCATGAAAACAGCGAGCTAAGTAATGAGTTAAGCGCTCCCCCCGAAAAAACAGTGGTTGATGCTTCTGCCAAAATAGATTAATTAAAGGTTTCAACTAAAAAGAACTTCCTGATATTAGAAAGGTAAAGTTCTAAGGTCATAAAAAAAGAATTATTATTCTGATGAACGTTTCTTCTGCAAAAGAAAATATCTTAAAAAAGATACGACAGGCACTGGCACATCCAGTGCCTGTTCCGTTTCCTAAAAGCGAAGGAAATACCAGTGTTTTTCAACCTTTGCAAAAAGAAATAGAGATTGAATTTGCAGAAAACTTTACCGGCCTGTTAGGAAAGTTTTCTTTCTGCTTAGACGAAAAAGACCTGGCTCAACAATTAAAGGCTTTGATTGCAGCTCAAAAACTTACTTCCATTTACTGCAACGAAGATCAGATTAAAACCGAGCTTACTAAAAACGGGCTCAATCAATTTAATACTACAGATATTGAATCGTGCCATGCAAGCATAACAGGTTGCGAATTATTGATTGCCAGAACCGGAAGCATATTAATGACATCAGCAGAAAAAAGCGGCAGAACTGCCAGTGTATATGCACCCATTCATATTTGCATAGCTTACAGCAATCAGTTAGTATATGATATTAAAGAAGGATTGCAACTTCTTAAAGAAAAATACAGTAACCTACCATCGCTGATTACCCTTGCCACGGGCCCAAGCCGTACAGCCGATATTGAAAAGAGTTTAGTGGTAGGCGTACACGGCCCTAAAGAAGTATATGTTTTTTTAGTGGATAGAGATAGTTAAAGACCTAATCGCTGATAAAATATTTATCTTTATTGTTATGGAAGAAAATATAGATAAACTCTTTGTGTATGGCTCTTTGCGCAGTGGTTTTCATCACCCCGCTTACGAGTACATCAGTAAATATTTTAAGTTGTTGAGCGAAGCTAAAGTGAAAGGATATTTATATGATATGGGCAATTTTCCAGCGGCTGTTCCCACTACGGATGATGCTTATATTATAGGCGAATTATACGAATTAAAGGATAGGGCAGATTTTTTATGGGCAATTGAACAGTTAGACGAATATGAAGGTGTAAGGCCCGAAGAGGGTGAAGTACCAATGTATCGCCGCGAACTAACTACTGTTTACCGCAACAACGAAACCACCGAAGCTTGGATATATTGGTTTAACGGAAAAATTGAACAACAACCCATCATTACATCCGGCGATGTGCTTCAGTTTATTCATCAGAAGAGTAAATTATAGAACGGATGGAAGTTTCTCCAGAGAAAAAAATCTACTTCTTATCCGATTTTCATCTTGGCGCTCCCAACTATCAATCAAGCCTGCAACGAGAGAAAAAAATTGTTTCCTTTTTAGAAAGCATCAGGCAAACAGCATCCGCCATTTTTATTATTGGCGATATGTTCGACTTTTGGTACGAGTACAAACAGGTTGTACCGAAAGGATATGTGCGGCTGTTAGGTAAGCTTGCCGAAATAACAGACAGCGGAATTCCTGTACATTTTTTTGTTGGCAACCACGATATGTGGATGCGGAATTATTTTCAGAAAGAACTAAACATCTCCGTTTACTTTGATCCTGAAAAGTTTGAATGGAACAGAAAAAAATTTTTTATAGGTCATGGCGATGGTTTAGGTCCTGAAGATCACGGTTATAAATTTATCAAAAGTATTTTTCGCAACCGCTTTTGCCAGGGCTTGTTTGGATTGTTGCATCCTTCTTTGGGAATTGGCATGGCTAATTATTTTAGCAGGAAAAGCAGGGAGAAAACCGGCAAGCACGATGAACATTTTTTAGGAGAAGACAAAGAATGGCTGGTCATTTTTAGCAGGGGCATATTGGCAAAAGAACATTACGACTATTTTATTTTCGGTCACCGCCACTTACCTCTTGATCTTAAACTTACCGATAACAGCCGCTACATCAACTTAGGCGACTGGATAACTTATTTTACTTATGCCGAATTTGATGGTCAAACTGTTCAGTTAAAATATTTAAGCTGAGTTTTGAAACTTCTTTTTACCATATTTCTTCTTTGTTGTATTTCCCCCGTTTCATTTGGCCAGAAGGACACCACGTTAAAGGTTACCTTTTTAAAAACCATAGCTACAGAAGTTAAAGATTTTACTACCGATAATCTTGGTAACATTTACCTGCTTACCGCTACTGATCAAATTAAAAAAGTAAACGAAAAAGGTGACTCTATTGCTGTTTATAATAATGTAAAACGGTATGGAAAAATCTTTTCTATTGATGCAGGCAATCCTTTAAAAGTGCTCGTTTATTTTAAAGATTTTTCTACAATAGTACTGTTAGACAGGTTACTGAATGTTAGAAATACAATTGATTTACGTAAGCAAAACATATTGCAGGTAAGAGCAATAACCAGCAGTTACGATAACAACATTTGGCTGTATGATGAAATGGATAGTAAAATAAAAAAGATTGATGATAACGGAAGAGTACTATTGGAGTCGAATGATTTCAGGCAGGTATTTGAAACAGTTCCCTCACCAGTTGCAATGTACGACAGGGATGGCCAGTTGTATTTGCATGATCCTAAAAAAGGCTTGCTTGTATTTGATTACTATGGCGCTCAAAAAAATAATTTTGCTTTAAGTCAAGTGATGGATTTGCAGGTGATTGACAAGAATACGATAACTGCACGAGACAGCACTCACATTATTCTTTTTAAACCTGCCACTCTTCAGCTTTTATCTTTTAATGCTTTTAAAGATCAGTCAATTTTTAGCAAAATACAGTTTAATGGTAATCGTATATTTTGCCTGACTAAAGTGGGGCAGCTTCTCATTTACACAAGGCATGAGAAGTGATTGCTATTGTAATATTGCGCTTTTGCCTCTATAGGGAAAGATTAAAGACAAAACTAACTTTTGACAGTATTAACCTTGACTTTTTCTACAGATATGTTTCCTTCTTGAAAACACTTAAAGGCAGAGACGGTAATAGTTTTTCCCATAATTCAAAGGCAATGGACATCAAGAATATAAAAGTATTTATGGCTGAAGCTGTAGACTTAAAGTATACAAAAACATGGAGTTTAAGCATAAGAAATTTAGTATGCCTGAGATTGATGTTGACGCTGTTACCTTTGAAAAAAGGAAATTATAGACTTGTACAATTTTAAAATCGAGCATAAAACTTTAGAACTATTACTCTACATCACCCAGCCTCTTTTGCAACTATTCTTCATTTTAATATAGCAATACAGCAAAAAATAAGGTCAGAACAGCAAGAATATAAAAAGAGTTTATATCTAATTTTACTATGACGATGCTTAATTTTTAAAATAGGCTAAACTAACGTTTTTTGAGTACTGTTCAAACTATTTTCCAAATTGAAAAGTAAATTACTTAAAAACATGTTTTTTCTTTCTTTTAGACTTAGGCATTGTATAAAAACTTTCAGTCTCGGTAATTCTTAAAGCAAAATAAAAATGAAACGATTAAACTGCTTGTTGATGTTATTTTTCCTTCCGCCAATGTACATGTTTGCCCAATTAAGCGTTAGTGGAAAAGTAACAGATGAAAATGACCAGCCTTTACGTGGCGTAAGCATTACCATTAAGGGCAAGAATGGTGGCAGCACTACCTTTGACCAGGGAAGATTTGTAATTAATGCACCGGGTACAAAAAGTACTTTGGTTTTTTCTTCTGTAGGCTTTTCAGCGCAAGAGGTGCAAATCAACGGAAGAACTTCTGTTAATGTACAACTAAAAAGCGAAGCTGCTGCATTAAACGATGTTGTAGTGGTAGGTTATGGTACTTTAAGAAGAAGTGATGTTACCGGCTCTATTACTACAGTAAAAGTAGATGAGAAACAGGCACAGGTAACAAGTACCATTGATAAATTCCTGCAAGGCAAAGCTGCTGGTGTAGATGTTGTTTCTGGCAGTGGGGCACCGGGTGGTAATATTAATGTACGCATTCGTGGCACAGGTACGGCTACCGGTTCTTCTGAACCACTATATGTAGTTGATGGAATAATTATGAACACGGCCGGACAGGATGTAAGAAATCAAAATACTGATAATAATTCTTATCCCGATCCTCAAAATGGGTTGTCTTCTATTAACCCCAGCGATGTTGAAAGCATACAGGTTCTTAAAGATGCTTCTGCTACGGCCATTTATGGTTCGCGTGGTGCTAATGGTGTAGTATTGATTACAACAAAAAGAGGAAGAACAGAAAAAGGGGTTATAACCTTTAGCATGTCTACTGAAATTTCTAAAAGAGCAAAAAAGATTGATATATTAAACGGACCTAATTATGTTGCTTTTGAAAATGAACTTTCAAAAACCTTAGGTGTAACTCCAACTTTTGGAAATACTGATTCCTTAGAATATGTAGACTGGCAGGATGTTGCAATGCGTACCTCAGTCAACAACAGGTATAAGCTTACTGCCAGTGGTAAAACAGCAAAGGGAAATTATTACATATCTGGTGGATATGCTGCATTAGAGGGTATTATAAAACAAACCGGTTTAAAGCAAGGCGACTTTAGAATAAATATGACACAGGAGATTAACCGTCGGGTAACTGTTACTTCAAATACCGGGATTACTTATCGTGTTAATGATATGATGCAGGCAGCAGAAAGAAATGGCTACGCCAACTCCAGTATGATGCGCTCAATGTTAAAGAAGCCACCTGTTCGTAACTATCCTGTAGACCCAACTTTCATCGGTACACTCGAAGAATGGCAGGAGAATGATAGTCCTATATCATGGCTCGAGGATTTCCAGGATAAGAGCAAGGAGTTCAGGGCTATTTCATCGCTTACTACAGACATTAAAATTGCAGACCCTCTTATATTTCGTTTTACCGGCGGCGGAGATTTTCGTAGCAAGAGCCGTCAAATGTTTTGGGGCCCACATCTTTTTATTGGCAGGCAGAATAACGGAAGAGCCACCTATGGTATGCTAAGGGCTTATAATTATGACATAGAAAGTTTGCTTTTACTTAAAAAGAAATTTGGGGCAAATCATAGATTAGATGCCACTGCAGGTGTTACCTATGATTATAGTTATATCGAAAACGAGGGAAGTCCGCAGGATAATTTTTACACCTACTCATTAGGGGTAGATGGAATTTCTTTGGGAAGTGTAAGATACCCGCTTTCGCTTCAGAAAAGTTCATTCGCCACTTTATCCCAACTATCCCGTATTAACTATTCTTTTATGGATAGGTATATTATTACAGTTACAGGCCGCAGAGATGGATCAAGCAAATTTGCTGAAGGTCATAAATACGGTTTCTTCCCCTCTACAGCATTTGCATGGCGTGTAGACAAGGAGAATTTTATGGAGATGCTGCCTTTTGTATCGAGCCTTAAATTAAGATTGGTTGGGGGCAAACAGGTGTTCAAAGTGTTGGCCCTTACCAAACCCGCCAAACATATTCGCCTGGTATCTATCCAAATTCCAATGAATCTCTAATGACTACCGCTACACCTGCAAGCTTTGTAAATCCCTTGCTTACGTGGGAAACTTCTACTCAAACCAATGGTGGTATTGATGTTGGCTTATTCAAAAACAGACTGAATTTGGTTATTGATGTCTATAAAAAACAATCAAAAGATTTGCTCCAAAATTTTCCTATTCCTCCCTCAACCGGGTATACAACCATTGCCTCAAACTTAGGTTCTATTTCTAATAGAGGTGTAGAATTTTCGGTGGATGCAGATATAATGAAGCAAAAAGATTTCAGTTGGTCAATCGGAGGCAATATCTCATTTAACAGGAACAGGATTGAGGAGTTAGGTATTCCTCTTACGCCATGGGGTTTAAATAGTTATTCTGCATTTATGGGCGAATCGTCAAGCGCAACAGAGGTAAAAGATCCATTAAATATTTTTATCGAAGGTAAACCCGTGGCTCTTTTTTGGGGATATCAAACAAATGGTATAGTTCAATCAGCGGATAAGAACCTTCCGGTTTATAAGGGTGCAGCACTTAAGCCCGGGGATATAAAATTTGTTGATCAAAATACGGATGGTTTAATCGAACCTTCATGATCGGAAGCAATACGATGGGAACCGAGCTTGACGTTACGGGAACCTCCACACAAAGCGTCCACATTACAGCCAATACTACTGAAAAGGGAAATAACGAGGCCATTTCTAAAATAAGGCTTATTGAAGTTGCTGCTCCTCTTAATGGTACTGGTACTGGTACTGCTACCGTAGTATGGAGTGCCAGTCCCGGTACTACTACATATGATTATACATTTAATCAAATAGTGAAAGAAAACTACTTTTACCGTGTAGAAGTGGAGAGTTCAACCTACCATGCGTATTCGAATCCAATTTGGATAAAATAACCCACATGTTCATATTTAAATAACCCGCATCATGAAATCTTCACTAAACCAAAATGCCTTACTTAAAAAAGCCATCACACGAGATTACACAGGCATGGCATTCTGCACTCTTTTATGCTCTGTTTTATTTACAAGTTCTCTTGTGGCAAATCCGGGGGCCAAAGACAAATGGATATTGAAATCTGAAAGGAATGGAGTAAAAACTGTTTACAGAAATGGCGCTTCAGGAGCTTCAACAGCTTACCGATGGACGGTCTCTAATGGATTTAAATCAAACGACCAAAATCCAAACATCACTAAGGCCCACCTTAATATCCGAGGTGATACTGATAGTCCGAATGAAGCTATTTTAGCAACAACTGATAATGCCGATAATGTATCTACAACTACTGATACACCAAAGGTAGCGAATCAGGTTGCTCCGGCTGCCCAAAACATTACCCCTGCTCCGGACGCTGCATCAATCACACCATTTTATTGTTGTTCTTCTGAAGGAAAGAGGCCTGCTACAACTACACCAACGGTAGCGGATCAGGTTGCTGCGACTGTCATTGCCAGAAACATTACCCCTGCTCCGGACGCTGCAGTTACACCTTTTTATTGTTGTACTTCTGAAGGAAAGAGGCCTGCTACAACTATGCCAACGGTAGCGGATCAGGTTGCTCCGGTTCAAAACCTTACTCTTGCTCTGGACGTTGCCTTAAGCACACCATATTATTGTTGTACTTCTGAAGGTAAGGCAGCCGCTATACATAGAGCAGTGAATGTAATTCAACAAACTAATCCAAAAGATGCATCATTAATCAATCCAAAGGTAAATTTAAGAGCTTATCCAAATCCTTTTCGTAATAAAACTGCAATAGCATTTACTATTCCTTCTACACAAGATAAGCTAACACTTGATGTATACAGCATGTCGGGAAAAAAACTACACCGGTTATTTGAAGGCAAAGCCAATGGCGGCCAATCTTATACTTTTGAGTTTGATGGCACCTATTTGTTGTCATCTAATATGTATTTTATTAGGCTTACTACTTCTAAAACTGTAGAAAACTTAAAAATCATTATGGCAAAATAAATTTCTTACTTAGTTGGATTGTAAATTTATTAAGATAAGATTTAGGCTGTAGCAACCACCGACTGTTATCCTGTGTTTTTTTATCTGGAACATCGCAGCCGGCAATTTATGCAGTTAAGCCATAGGGGTGGTTTAACTGTTCGGGCCCATCGCCCATTATGTTGTTTATGTGTGAAAGGATTAAAACATTATTGATAGTGTTATGTCAAACGTGAAACGTCAAAGATCAGAAACAGATAATTCTTTTCACGTTTCACAATGCTACAAGTTTAAGTTGACATGAACACTATCAATAGCAATCGTAAATCGGAGTAAATATTGAATGACCGTATAAATTAGTTTAATCAGCATTATTATCAAGAATTACCATTTAATATGCCTCAAGAAGAAATAGCTTCATGAAATCGATTTTTACCAGTAGTATTTTAATTCTTTATTGCTTTATAGCAGTAAGTCAGACCAGCATGATTAGCGGTAAAAAACGTACCAAATTATTTGATAGTGGCTGGAAATTTAAAAAAGATAGTGTAAATGGCATTGAAAATCCTGCTTATAATGATGCTTCCTGGAGGCTATTAAACTTACCTCATGATTGGAGTATAGAAGATTTGCCCGATCAAATTGCGGACAGTGTAGCAGGCCCGTTTTCAAAAGCAAGTGCTGGCAGGGCAGCAACCGGATACACTGTTGGCGGAACAGGCTGGTACAGAAAGAAGTTTACATTAAGCGGCACTGAGCAAAATAAAGTTGTTTATGTCGGTTTCGATGGTGTTTATATGAATTCTGATGTATGGCTTAACGGTCATCATTTAGGAAATCATCCTAATGGATACACACCTTTTCAATATAATATTACTTCGTATCTGAAGCCTGCAGGTCAACAAAATGTACTGGCTGTCCGGGTAAAAAATTCAGGACAAAATAGTCGTTGGTATAGCGGATCTGGTATCTATAGGCATGTTTCATTAACTTTTGTAAATCCGGTACACCTTGCTCCCTGCGGTGTATTTATAACCACTCCTAAAGTATCTGAAAACTCTGCCAGCGTAATGTTGGTGGCAACAATTGCAAATGCAGGAAAAACCAGAAACCCTGTTACATTGCTTGTGCAACTAATAAATTCAAAGGGGAAAATTGTAGGAACAGCGCAAAAAACTGTCAGTATAAGCGCGGAAGGAAAATTAGATGTTAAACAACATATCGAAGTTGTCAACCCTCAACTATGGTCAACTGAAAGCCCAGACCTTTACCATGCCCGGGTAACAATTAAAGCCGGTTCCAAAGGGATAGATGAAATAAATGTGCCTTTTGGTATCCGGTCTATTCAGTATAGCAGCCGGGGATTTACGTTAAACGGAAAGGTGATCAAGCTAAAAGGAGGATGCGTTCATCATGATAATGGGCCTTTAGGATCTTCTACTATTGATCGTGCAGAAGAGCGAAAGATCGAAATACTAAAAGCAAATGGTTATAACGCTATCAGAACAAGTCACAATCCGCCATCACAGCAATTTTTGGATGCATGCGACCGCCTTGGTATGTTGGTAATAGATGAAGGGTTCGATATGTGGAATGTAGCTAAAACTAAGGATGATTACCACCTTTATTTTAAAGAGTGGTGGGATAAAGATCTTACTGCTATGATTCTTCGCGACCGTAATCACCCCTCAGTCATTATGTGGAGCATTGGAAATGAAATACCTGAACGTGCAGATCCAAATGGACTTGAAACTACAAAAATGTTAACCGACAGAGTTCACGCCTTAGATTCAACACGCCCGGTAACAGCTGCAGTTTGTCTATTTTGGGAGAAGCCTAATCAGAAGTATAACTGGGATGAACATACCCCTGCTATATTTAATTTATTAGATATAGCAGGGTACAACTATGAGTATGCACGATACGAAAAGGATCATGAAAAATATCCGGAGCGGATTATTGTCGGCACGGAATCCTTTCCGGACAAAACGTATGAGAACTGGCGGGAGGTAGAAAGACTTCCTTACGTAATTGGTGATTTTGTTTGGACGGCAATTGACTATATAGGTGAAGCCACTCTTGGTCATTCTAAACTTATAGAAGCTAATTTAAAACCTGTTGAATCAAAAGAGGTTTGGCCCTGGTCGGTAGGGGGCAGTGGCGATTTTGATTTAACAGGCCTTAAAAAGCCATCTTCTTACTACCGTGATGTAGTATGGAATAACAGTAAACTTGAAATGATGGTACATACACCTATCCCCAAAGGGATGAAAGAAGAATTAGATCGATGGGGCTGGCCGGATGAAATACCAAGCTGGAGCTGGCCTGACTCTGAAGGAGATTCTTTACAAGTCCGTGTGTTTTCGCGTTCTCCATTAATTCAGTTAGAATTAAACGGTCAGATAATAGCAGAGCAAACTATGCCTGGAAATTCTATCACAGCAATTTTCAAAATACCATATCATCCCGGAACATTAACTGCAAGATGTTTTGATAATGGAAAGGAAGTAGCTTCTAAAACTTTAAAATCATCAGGTAGTCCGAAGCGTATCAGGCTGATTGCAGACAAAACGCAGATCAAGGCTGATTTAAACGATTTAACTTATATAACCGCAGAAGTGGTGGATGAAAATGGAAGTGTTGTTCCCTATGCATATAACATTAATATATCCTTTAGTCTAGTTGGTCTTAATGGAAAAATTATTGGTGTAGGAAATGGAGATCCGTCTGATATGTCCAGCTTTCAGAACGGGAACAAAAAAACTTATAGGGGGAAATGTGTTGCGATTTTACAGCCATCAGAAAAAGAAGGAAAAATTGTGGTACAAGCTACTGCAAATGGACTAATGAAAGGAAAAATTGAAATTATAGTAAATAAAATAGGGTCTATAAATACATCCCAAAATAATAGAAGATAAGTTTGCTTCAATTAAAATTAGAGTAACACAGGTACTATGTATCTGCTGCATGTTTTATTATGCTCATGCTCACACTGCGGCAATAGAGCAGGTTTAACCCTATGTGGCTGAAATAATCACTCGACAAACTTTTCTTAGCATTAAAAAAACACTATCCATTATTTATACGCTATACAGCAAAAAATAAGGTCAAAGCAGCAAACAGTTTATAGTTATAATACAGTTTATTTGATTTTATTAAAATAAACTAATTAACTAATTTTATTAACCTTATATATAGCATTACTTTTATCAGGGTGCGTATGTATTAAACTAATTTGTATTATGAAAAAAATAGTATTATCAGCAATAGTAAATCGTTATGGTTATTAGTGCGTGCAAAAAATCAATGCAGCAAAATGAGCCCGATCCTGCTACAGAAGCGGCTCCTGTTTCTAAATCCAAGTCGCCAGATGCTGTTTCCAGTACAACGCTTGTAACTGACAATTTTAGCACTGGCACAAGCGGCAACTCACCTTCTGGATGGACAGTAACCAATGCAAGCAGTACCAGTGCATTGGTAAGATATTATCCAAACAGTACTAATTTGGTATTGAAGTTTACTGATGAAAATACAGCCGGGAGTACGCAAGCAAAAAAGGCGTTTACTGCCCAAAGCGGAATAGTTACTGTTCAGTTTAAAATCAATGAAGCTGATATGAATAAATATACCCACTATATAATAAAGAGCGGTACAACTTGGGCAATTGAACTGGCAACACTTCATAATGGCTCTACTAGCGGCGCCAATCAAATCAATTATATCAGTGTGGGGAATGTTATACATGGCTTACAAGTACTTAGCCCTAATACCTGGTATACTATAAAAGTTGTGGCTAATGCTACCACAAATAAATTTGATGTGTACGTAAACGGTATCTTAAAAGCTTCAAACATTGATTTTAAATACAGGGCAAATTTTTTAGATGCATTCCAGGTTCTAACCGGAGGTAGCTACACCGGCGTTGTAGCCTATTTGGATGATGTATTGATCACAAAATAGTCAGGCTAACATAATAATCAATAGCAACCGGATATATTGTCTTACTAAAGAGGGACAACTCCTAATTTATACGAGGATTGAAAAATAATTACTATTGTAATAGTTGGCTTTGCCAGCATAGCCTTACTTGAGGAAGAGTGTAATCAATAAAAATAAAGTGACTTAAATACTTTTTCATTATTACAAGTTAGCTTTAAGGTCCAATAAAAAACTTCTAACCTTTTGTAAAGTATTGGTAAGTTGTAACTGAAGGTCTGCTTTGTTTTTATTTGTTTTTATAAACTCTTTAGCGCCTTCGATGGTATATTTTCTTTGCCGGAGCAAATGATAGATAAGTTGAAGGTTCTTTACATCTTCGGGCCTGAATAAGCGGTCGCCTTTGCGGTTCTTCTTCGGCTTTAAAATATCGAATTCGTTCTCCCAAAAACGGATCAAAGATGTATTTA
>JAABUN010001108.1_pt1 | contig 63602 bp, 71 predicted proteins | sample 5559311 | NCBI WGS metagenome assembly JAABUN01 (sample SAMN10711877, study PRJNA513370) | rock metagenome | isolation source: Antarctica rocks | place: Antarctica: Victoria Land, Siegfried Peak sud
CATGCCAACGGCTTGCCCATCGATGAGAACCACCAGGTTGAGTCGCCAGAAGTCAGAGGCGACGCGTCCGCGGCCTCGCCAGATCGCTTGCAGCCACTTCTGAACCCGAGTGTCCGGGTCACTTTCGTACAAGGACATCGGGTCATCGAAGGGTGGAGGATCAGCGTCCGCCTGGCCCGCTCGGACGAGGGGCACCAGTTCTTCCAGTAGATCATCGGTTGCCCCTCGCAGCTCGATCCGCGGGGTGGTCACAGTGACGTTCAGAGGGGCGTAGGGATGCACATCCAGAGCGTAGAGGGCGACTTGAGCGGGGGCACACTGTTTTCGCCCTCGGCAATGTCTGAGTGACCCACCTGCGCACGCTCGACTCTCGGCATGTGAGGACGTGTTCCTGCCGAGGTTGATCGAGGTGTGGTGGAGTTCCGTTTCAACGTGTGAACCTGCGCGTTTGCGCGGGTCAGACGGGGTGTAGGTCGTCCCCTCAGTCCGCACAGAGTCCGCAAGAATCCTCGTCAGGTGTGCTTGATGGGCCTGCTACCGGGCGCTCCGTACGGGGGGCTTCGAGCTGTAGGTGGTCTTGTCTGCAGCTCGGTCTTTGGCGGCGCAATGACGCAGGTGTTGCCGGCGGCTCACCGACTGAATCGGGCGGTGACGGTGTGGGGGGCGAAACAGGGGAGAAGGGAGCGTGCGAGAGGCCGGGGTCATCGATCGTCAATGCGCAGGGTCAGTGGCGCATGATCGCATCGTCATTCGGGCGGATGACCCCCATGTCGACTCGCGCCTTGCTTGTTCAGCTGGGCCTCCAAGGCATCGAGGCGGTCGTTCCAGAACGTCGCGTATGTGGCGGCCCAGGTCGCCATGAGCTGTAGCGGCGCGGCGTTGAGACTGTGGACCCGTTCGCGACCCTGCCGCCTCACTCGCACGAGATCCGCCTCCTCCAGCACGGCCAGATGTTTGGTGACTGCCTGTCTGGTGATCTGCAGGCCCTCGCAGAGGCCTGTGAGGCTCTGGTCGCCGTGGTCTCTGAGTGCGTCGAGCAGCATGCGCCGGTGGGGGTCTGCCACGGCACGGTAGACGCTCGCACTCACGCTTGCACAATAAGGCAGCCAAATGGTTGCATGTCAAGTCAGAGCCAGCGCACCAGACCTGCGGAAGGACCCGGTGATGTTGGGCAAGATCGTGGTCACAGCGACTGGCTACCGGCTCGTGTTCACTCGTGATCTACCGGCGTCTGCCGAACGGGTGTGGAGGATGCTGACCGACCCAGCAGACCGCGCCACGTGGCTGTTTGACGGAGCGATCGAACCGCGAGTCGGCGGCGTGGTCGATCTGTTCGACAGCGACCATCACGTCACTGGTCGAGTGACTGCATGGGATCCTCCGAACCTGCTCGCGCTGACCTGGAACAGCCCGGACGCGCCCCATGGCGAGGTCCGGTTCGAGCTTACCGACAGCACGCCGGGAACGTGCCGCCTGCGGGTCGTCCACTCCGCCGGAGGTGACGCTCGGCCGCGCAGTCTGGCTGCGGGCTGGCATGCCATGCTCGACCAACTCCACCTAGGGCTGGCCGGTACGCCCCCCGACGACTCGGCGAGCTTTGACGACCTCGTGCGTGATTACCGCGACCTGCCCTTCGTGCCAGGGGACCGGTCGTGAGCGATCCCAACTCAGTCGAGCCGGCCGGAGAAATCGGCGAGCGACTACTGGCCGGCCGACCAGCCGTGGTCCTCGGAGTCGGAATCGTGGCACTGGAGCTCTCCGCCGCCGTCTCGACGTTCGTCGTGTCGACTCTGCTCCCGGTCATCACGCGCGAGCTGGCGGCGGCGGACCAGTTGGCGGTACTCGTCACCGGGTCAACCGTCGGACTCTTTACCGCGATGTCGATGGCCTCGACGGTCCTCGCACGGTTCGGCGGGCGGGCGACCCTGACGGCGGGACTGGTCCTGTCCATCGCGGGCGGCGCCTTCGCGGCCATGGCCGCGACCCCCTGGTCGTTCGCGGCGGGTCGGTTCGTGGCCGGGTTCGCATCTGGGCTGATGGCCGTGTTCGGCGTCTCTGCCGCGATCAAGCACCTCGATGAGCGCATCCGACTCCGGGTGATCGCTGCTTCCACGGCGATGTGGATCGTGCCTGGACTGGTCGCGCCGATCGCCACCGTCGGCCTCGAGCACCTGGCGGGCTGGCGATGGACCATCCTCGCTCCCATCCCCGTCGCCCTGGTGGGACGCCTGCTGGTGCTGCGAGCGGTCCCGGCCCAAGCTGCTTCCGCCCAGCCCCGCCCGATCGGGCGCACCATGCTCATCCCGGTAGGAGTGGCCATCTTCGTGGCACTCACGCAAACGCGCCTGTGGCCCCTGTCCATCCTCGGCCTCGCCCTCGCCATGTTCGGGTTCGCCGCTCTGATGCCGCCGGGAACCCTGCGGCTGCGACACGGTACTCCGAGTGCGCTGGCTGGGCTGACCCTCTTCGGCGTGGGCTACTTCGGCGCCAACAGCCTGGTCACGATCGCGTTCACCACCGGCTTCGGGTCCTCGCTCGCCCAAGCAGGATGGGCACTCGGAGCAGCACCGGTGGCGTGGGCGCTGGTCACGCTGACCATCCCACGGCTCCAGGACCGGGGTCTCGCGCCGAGCCCCGCGGCTGGCCTCAGCGTCACGGCCGCAGGAGTAGCCGCCGTCGGCGTCTTGCTGTCCAGCGGAACGGCATTCCCGCCCGCGTTGGTGGTGTGGGCTCTCGCCGGGGCTGGCGTGGGAGCCGCGTACCCGACCCTGTACCTGCGCGCGACCACACCCGACAACTCCGTCGATCCCAACGCCCTCGCGTCGGCAGTCATCACGACCGAAAGCTTCGGGGGACTCGTCGGCAGCGCGACAGGCGGAGCAGTCGCCTCAGCACCCGCCATCCTCGGCACCTCCACGCAGACTGCACTCAGCCTCGCCTATCTCAGTCTCGCTGCCGTCCTTGTCCTGGCCGCCGTCGCTGCGACCCGCTCCGCAGTCTCCGCCTAACCGACTCGTTGCGTACGCGCACATCGGCAGACGACGGGGTTGGCCAGGCTGGCGCACGCAGTCGGTCGGGTCGGAGCCGATCACCTTGTCCTTCACGGCTGCTCGGAACACCGACCTACGTTGACGTACCGGGTCTTGATCGGGCCGGGGGCGAGCCCGGCGGCGTCCATGCTCTTGACCCACGATTCGACGTCCGAGCGGCGGATCCGCTTCATCGACGTACCGGCGAACGGCACTGATCTCGCCGCCAGCGACATTGCGAGCACCGTGCCGGGCGCCCAGACCTGACGAGCCGACCCTCACTGAAGAATGCCGCGAAGGTGATCCGGCCCGCATGTGGATCGGCGTACGTGCCGGCGACCACCGCAGCCGTCACCCGGTCCAGCCACTGCTGCGCGTCGATCTTGCGGTCGAAGCGCCGCGAGTGCTCCTTGCCGGCGTCGTCGCGGTAACGCCCGCCACCGATCCCGCGGTAGATCTTCACCCCACCGTGCACGTCTGCACGTCCCATCACCACCCACGATTTCCAACAACAGCACCGAAAATGCGTCGTGGGCCGCCCGTCATCGGGCGAGTGGGCATCGCGGTCATCGGCGATCAACGAAATCCAACGACGTCGTGTCGGCCGCGATGACCTCGGCGACTGAGGATTCCTACTCCGATGCCGCGCCTGCTTCGAGCGCCGCGGCAACTGCCTCGAACTCGGCCAGGGCGGCGGTGAGGTCTTCGACGATCTCTCGGGCGATGATCTCTGGCGCGGGAAGGTTGTCGGTGTCTTCGAGCGACTCGTCGCGTAGCCAGGAGATGTCGAGGTTGACCTTGTCGCGCGCGACCAGCTCGTCGTAGGTGAACGACTTCCACCGTCCCGTGTCGCCGGTCTCAACCCGCTCCGAGCGGTCCTTGCCGGGGAGGTAGGAGTCGACGAACTCGTCGAGGTGGTGGCGGCGCAGCGGGTTCTGCTTCAGGGTGAAGTGCTGGTTGGTGCGCAGGTCATAGACCCAGGTCTTCTGCGTCCAGGGCTGTTCGGCAGCAGGCTTCTTGTCGAAGAACAGCACGTTCGCCTTCACGCCCTGGGCGTAGAAGATCCCCGTCGGTAGCCGCAGGATCGTGTGGAGATCGAAGTCGGCCAGCAGCTTGCGGCGCAGGGTCTCGCCGACGCCTCCCTCGAAGAGCACGTTGTCGGGGAGTACGACGGCTGCGCGACCGTTGATGTCCAGGATGGTCATGATGTGCTGGAGGAAGTTGAGCTGCTTGTTCGACGTCGTGACGACGAAGTCCTGCCGCTCGATGGTGAGGTCCTCGCGCTCCTCGCGACCGTCGTCCCCGATGATCCTGCGCGATGACTTCTTCCCGAAGGGCGGATTGGACAACACCACCGACCAGCGGCGGCCGGGGTCGTTGCTGAGTGAGTCGCGGACGTCGATGAGCGACTCGCCGTCGGGGGTGCCGATGCCGTGCAGCATCAGGTTCATGGCCGCGAGTCGCGCGGTGCGGTCGACGAGTTCGTAGCCGTAGACGAGGCCATCGCGCAGATGCTCCCGCTGCGGAGGCGTCATGCCGGCCGCGTCGGCCGCGACGTGGTCGTGGGCGACCAGAAGGAATCCGGCGGTGCCGCAGGCGGGGTCGACGACCGTGTCCTCGATCCGGGGCTGGATCACGTCGGCGATCGCCTCGATGAGTGCCCGCGGGGTGAAGTACTGCCCGGCGCCGGAACCGCTGTCGGTGGCCCCCCGGGCGAGGAGTTCTTCGTAGGCGTCGCCGGTGAGGTCGGTGCCGGTCTGGGTCCAGTTCTCGGTGTTGATCCGGTCGACGATCAGGTCCTTGAGCAGGGCCGGGTCGGAGATTCCGTTCTGTGCCTTGCGGAAGATCGTGCCGAGCGTGCCGGGCTGCTGGGCGAGACCGACGAGCGTCCGGGTGTACTCCAGCTCCAGCTCGATGCCATCGGCGTCGAGCAGTCGCTGCCACGAGTAGCCGTCCGGGAGGATCTGCTGCGGGTTGAGCGCCCGGGTCGATCGCTCGTGCGCCATCTTGAGGAACAGCAGGTAGGTGAGTTGCTCGGTGTATTCGAGGACACCGACGCCGGCGTCGCGCAGCACATCGCGAGCGGACATGAGCTTGGCTACGAGGCGACGCGACTCTGACACGATGTGAGTCTCTCAGGCGAGCAACGTCAGACCGGGCGCATCGCGGTAGACGTCGTCACCCGCCAGAAGGCCGACTCCCTTCGCGATCGCGCAGGCCGCGATCCATCGGTCGCCGGTGTGGGGCTTGTCGTGAAGGGCGTGTCCCATGCGCCGACATTCGGCGTAGAGGGTCGCGTGGGCGTCGATCACCGCGTCATCGACACCTATCGTGGGAGTCCGGTCGAGAGTCGCTCGGAGTTCAGTCATCCGTCGCTCACCCCAGCCGTCAGCCAAGGCGCCGGCGAGCAGCTCGGCGCGGGTCTGAAAGGAGATGAGCACCTGCCGGCCGATCAGCAGCTCACGCCAGCGAGGGATCCGTAGGTCAGAGGAGCCACGCCGGACGAACAGGAGGCTGAACACGTCGGTGTCCACCGCCGCGGCTTGCAGATCGCTCACCCACGCATCGCCTCAAGGAACGACGCGTACTCCTCGTCGGTGAGGTCGATCCCGCCGTTGGGGTCCGGTCCAGGGGCCGAACGGAGGATTTCGTCGAGCGACACCACGTCGGGCACGAACGCCCCGCCCAAGGGATCGGGAGCCGCGTCGATCGTCGCGTCGTTGATGTGTGTCAGTCGTCCCCGCGTATCGAGTTCGGGCGCACCCGTGACCGTCACATATGAGCCGAGCAGCCGTCCTGCTTCGGCATCGTCGAGCACCTTCGGCAACGCCACCTGGTTGCCGACGTCGTCTTGCACCTGGAGCCGGTGGGTGTTGAGATTCACGGCGTACAGCCGACCCACGAAGCTGACCGACTCCGGCCCCTGCTCCGCGACAACGCGCCACGTCTCCCGGTGGAGCTCCTCCGTCTTGAAGGTGCAACGCATCTGTCCGGCGGCCTTGAACTCGACCTCGGGGGCGGCCTGCTGTAGCGCGGCCGCCAGGTCTGCGGCTGCGAGTGACAGCGAGTCGCCGACCCAGTCGGGCCGCCGGTCGAGGGCGATCGACTCGACGAGAGACTGGAACTTTTCGTCGAACGCCTGCTCGTCGGCGAGATCGAAGTCCAGGGAGTCGCTACCGGCTCCGGCACGGCGGGCGAGGACGCGCGTGCTGCCGGGGGCCAGCCCGATCAGCAGCTTCGCGACGCGCTGGACTCGCTTCGGAGCCCGGCCGACGGGCTCCGCGTCCGTCTCGGCGCGACCGATCTTCGTCGCAATCTCCTTGAGACTCTGCACGATCGCGAGCAGGTGGTCGGCATCCAGTTCGCCCTCAGGAGCGTTAGCGCCCTTCAGGTGCAACTCGAACTGCGTGCTCATGCTGCTCACCTCCCCGTCAGGTCGCCGGCGAACCGACGGCCGCCGAGCGTCCATTGTGCTTCACCGGTCCCGGTGCGGACACCGGGAACTTCGCAGGACCGGACCGATTGGCTGACCACTTGGCGCGGTCACACCCCGATCATCGCGTCCGCCTCCGACAAGTCGGCGGAGATGGAGGTGAGGCGACCGGAGAAGGCGGCGTCGAGCACTGCTCGGCGGAGGGCGGTGCCGCGCGCCCTTGCGTTGGCAAGGCCGTGGTGGAGTTGCATCCGCCCTGCGTCGATATCGCCCAAGCGGGAGATCAGCGACTCGCGCATCGGCGTCGACGGGACCGGAATCTGGATTGCCTTGACCAACGAGAGGTTGAGATTGGGCTGCACGCCGCCAGCCGCCAGACGACGCAAGCTGCTGTAGTTGGCGTCGAGAATGAGGCGCACCCACGGTCGCAGTTCTGGGTCGTGAAGCGCGACCGCAGCACATGCCTGGTTCGTTGTGGCTGCGATCCCAAGCTCGGCCGCCGTCCCACGGGTCTTACCTTCGCCATACATAGCGATCAAGAGCGCCCCCGCGGGGAGGAGCTTGAGGCTGGTCTCGGCCAGAGCCTTTTCAGTTACGAAATGCGTCGGTTTGGTGATGTGCCCTTGGTGAAGGTCGCCGCTCGTGATCCACGGGATCGTTCCGTGATCGTAGAAGGCCTTGTTACCCCGAAGCGGTGTCATGCCGCTGTTGACCTTGGCAAGGTCGCCCAGCGAGTAGGTCTCAGTCCCCTCAACTGATCGTGCCGCCCTCACCACCTCGGCCAGAGCCGAGTCTCGGAGCCTGTTCAGACGGAGAATCGATGCCGCAACGGAACGGTCGGCGGCGTCGATGTGGGAAAGGTGGTCTTCGAGGAGGTCGACGATGCGGCACTGCTCGCTGACGGGCGGGACGGGGACCGGAATCTGCTTCATCGCAGCCTGTGTGAGCTTCAGCCGTGTTGTGCCATTGGCAAACCCGCGGTAGTCGGCGGAGTTCAAGTAGCAGTTCAGGAACTTCCGCTCGATGATCTCCCGAGCGCGAAGGACGTGAGCGTGGTTGTTCACCCAGGCAGGACCGTCGACCAGATACGACTTGGACTTGTTCGGGTCGAAGAACTGGACGCCGTCCTCGCCGAGTAGCACGAGTGGCTCATCGAAGAGCGCCTTGTCGATCCAGCCGACAGGTCCCGCCGCCCCGTAGTACGGGATCTCCCCGAGTCGCTTCGCCCGCTCAGGCGCACTGACCGGGATCCGACGGGAATCGAGGATGTCGACGAGGTCACCGAGCGGACGGACATCCCACGTCAGCGGAACGGAGGTCACGCGGTGAGCTCCGTGTTGAGTTCGTCGATGAGGGCCGCCGCCCGGTCTCCGAGGTCGCGCAGCGCCCCGTCGGTGCCGCCGTTCTCGGTGAAGGGCGAGCTGTCGAGGTCGGCGGCGCTGATTCCTGCGGACGCTGCGACGACGGAGACGATGTTGTCGAGCCACCAGCGTTCCGCGTCGCTGAACTCAACACCGGACTGTTCCTGCTGGGTAAGCCAGGCGGCGTACTTCTCCTTCACGCGCTCGGAGTAGGGGACGAGCTGGTCGTCCTCGCCGACGGTGTAGCGGATCAGGGAGACCAGGTCCGTCAGGGTGCGGTGGGTCGAGGCGTGCCCGGCGTACTGGCCGTCGAGCGCGACGTAGGCGTCCCAGATGATGTCGGGGGTCCAGTTGTAGGGCGGTCGGGCGATCCGGTCGGCGAGCTCCTTGATGTCGTCGAAGGACACGCGGCGTTCGCGGGCTTCGGTGAGGAGCTGGATGGCGGTGATCTCGGCGCGGTGCTCGTCGAGGTAGGCGCGCCAGGACTCCACGACGGACGTGGCCTTGCTGGTGTCGACCACGCCGTATGCGTCGAGGAGGGTGTCCTGACTGACCTCGTCGATGGTGCGGTCGTGGGTGGCGCGCAGTTCGAGGATGCGGTTGCGCAGGTCGGGGTTGGCGGCGAGCGGCTTGACCGCGTCGATGATGAGCTGCTGGAGCGCCTCAGCCGGGTCGGCGGCACCGTCGATGGCCCGGGCTTGCAAGTCGGGGTCGACGGCGTCCACGAGTGCGCGTACGACGTTGCGCACCGAGCCGCCGGCAACGCCATCGAGCTCGACGCGCTCCTCGGCAGTGAGCTGGGCTTCCAGGGCCGCGAGGCGGGAGGCGAGGGTGGCGGTCTCGTCCTCGGTGATGGTCAGGTTGGCGGCCTTCTCCAGGAGCTTCTTGAGGCTGATCGACTTGTCGCGGTTGAGCGGTGGCTCGACGAAATCGTGTTCGGTCACCCCGACCGCGTCGACCAACACGAACCGGGTCTTGGTGTGCCCGCCGGGAGTGACGGCCTGGAAGGTGGCGTCGTCGATGGTCCGGGCTCCGCGGCCCTTCATCTGCTCGAAGTACTGGGGAGAGCGGACGTCGCGCATGAAGAACACGCACTCCAGCGGCTTCACGTCGGTGCCGGTGGCGATCATGTCGACGGTCACCGCGATCCGCAGCGCGGGGCTGGTGCGGAACGCGGCGAGCTGCTGCTCGGCGTTGCGGGCGTTGTAGGTGATCTTGGCCGCGAAGTCGTTGCCCTTGCCGAAGACCTCCCGCACCTGGGTGACGATCTCCTCGGCGTGGGCGTCGTCCTTGGCGAAGATCAGCGTCTTGGGCACCGTCGCACGGCCCGGGAAGATCTCGGTGAACAGGCGGTCCTTGAAGGTCTTCAGCACGGTCCGGATCTGGTCGGACGCGGTGACCGCGCGGTCGAGCTGGTTGCTGTTGTACTCCAGGTCTTCGTCGAGGGCTTCGAGGCGTTGGGCGCGGGTGCGACGGTCAACCTTGGGGACGACGGTGCCGGCCTCGATCACACTGCCCTGCTCGCTGATCTCGGTCTTGATCCGGTAGATGTCGAAGTCGACGTTCACGCCGTCGGCCACCGACTGCGGGTAGGTGTACTCGCTGACGAGGTTCTGCTTGAAGAATCCGAAGGTCTGCTTGCCGGGGGTCGCGGTCAAGCCGACGACGTGGGCGTCGAAATACTCCAGCACCCCGCGCCACTGGCCGTAGATCGAGCGGTGCGCTTCATCCACGATGATCAGGTCGAACGTCTCGGGCGGGATATCGGGGTTGTAGGCGACCGTCACCGGTGTCTCCGGGACGTAGCCGTCGAGGTCGGGATCGTCGGCGTCGGCAACATCCTCGTTGCGCAGCGCCTTGAAGACTCGCTGAATCGTGGAGATCGCCATGCTCGTCGACTCGGGCATCGCGCCGCGGTTGAGGCGGTTGACGTTGTAGAGCTCGGTGAACCGGCGACCGTCGTCGGGGGCGCGGTAGTTCTCGAACTCGGCCATCGTCTGCTTGGCCAGGTTGTTGCGGTCGACCAGGAACAGAATCCGGTTGAACCCGCCGAACTTCAGCAGCCGGTAGGAGAGCGTGACGGCGGTGTAGGTCTTGCCCGCACCGGTCGCCATCTGCACCAGGCTCCGGTCGAACCTCTGCTCGGCCAGGCTGGTCTCGAGGCCGATGATCGCGGTGATCTGGGCCGGGCGGAGTGGCTTGGTGTCCAACTCCGGCATCGCTGCGACCTTGCTGCGCCACGTCGGATGCTCCTCGTCCTTGCTGCGCAGCGTCTTGGCCAGCGTCGATGGCTTGGGGAAGTTGAAGATCCGGCGTGCGCGTGGCTCGGGATCGAAGCCGTTGGTGAAGTGGGTCTCGGTACCGGACGCCTCGAAAACGAACGGGAGCCGACCACCAGTCGTGAGCGCCGCTAGCCTCACGTCGGCGGGCAGACCCTCGGCGTACATGGCGCTCTGCCATTCCACGCCTGACAGCGGAGTGCCCTCGGGCTTGGCCTCGATCACGCCGACGACTTTCTGGTCGACGTACAGCAGATAGTCGGTACGGCCATGTCCGGGCTTCATCACCGCCTCGCGAACGGCGATGCCCTGGGCGGCGAACAGGTTCAGGGCCAACTTGTCCTGCACCGACCAGCCTGCGTCCGCGAGTTGTCGATCGATGAGCACCCGGGCACGCTGTTCCGCCGCAAGGCGGTGGGCGTCGTCTCCGGTCGTCATGGTGAATCAAAGGCTATCGACGGGCCGTCGCGGGTCAGCCAACCGCTTTGGCGCGGAGCGCGTTGATCGGCGACGGAACAGCAACTCGGCGCCGCGCCGGTCCAGTCGACAGCCGCAGGACACTCATCCCCCTCTACCACTACGGCGCCAGGGAGCCCGGGTCGGCTGGGACGTCAACGGCTTGCTCCCGCAGTGCTGCCAGCGGCACGATTCTCAGCACCGCTTCGTTCGTCGATGCCAGCACGACCGGCGCGGCGACGCCGTCGTTGAGGGCCCGCGCCCAGTTCACCGCGGTCACGCACCAGCGGTCGCCCGGCACGAGTCCGGGGAACTGGTACTGGGGTCGCGCCGTGGACAGGTCGTTGCCGATCCTGCGCTGGTGGTCCAGGAACTCGGCCGTGACGACCGCACAGATGGTGTGGCTCCCGAGATCCTCCGGGCCGGTGCTGCAGCAGCCGTCGCGGAAGAACCCGGTGAGCGGGGTCGTGCCGCATGGCTCCAGCTCGTCACCGAGGACGTTGCGTTCTGTCACCGGCCCAGCATCGCGCAACCGCGGTGGCAATGGTGCCTGGTGGTTGGAGAACTCACAGCCCATCTGCTTCGTCAGGGCTGCGCCGTTGCGGGCTCCCCGCGCGCCGCTGGCCGCGCGGCCGAGCGCGCGGGCGCACCGGCTGCTCGGATTCTGCCGCGCGTTGTTCGAGGACGGAGGCCAGCGCAAGGGTCGCTGCGTCTGCGATGTCGTTGTCGGAGACGTCCTGGTCGTCATCGGTGAAGGCCGAGGGGTCGGGAACCAGGTCCGCGAGGTCACCGACGATGTCGTACCCACTGCCCGCCAGGCGCGCGACGATGGCCTCCGACGCCTCGGCGCACCAGCCCGCCAACCGGTGCGGGAGCCGGGCGGCCTCGCCCTGTTGCGGGCGCAGGATCGCACCGGCCAGGAACACTTTGCCTTGCTGGCGGTAGCCGGCCCGCGGATGGGGCAGCCGGCCGCCGAGCGCCACGTTGACTCGGCGCAACAGCTCGGCCTGCACCAGGCCCAACGACGTGTTCGCGGCAGGTGCCTGGGTGTCCAGACCGTCGGGGTCCACGGCCAGGACCCGGCAGTAGCGCTCCAGCAGGACGCGCTCTGACGTGCCCCTCTTCGTCACGGTGACGATGTGCACCCTGTCTGGTGGCACATGCGTACCCCATCGGTCCAGCACTCCATGCACGTCGTAGGCAGGGTGCGGCTCCGAACTGCCCGAGCCAGCGAAGTCATCGAGGTACGCCTGGAACGACTTCTCGCCTCGCGCCTGCACGTGTTGCTGCCACGCCGAGGGCACGAAGCTCGCCAGGTCCCGGACCGTGACGATCACATGGGCCTCGTACGCGGGTAGCGCTCCCAACAAGGTGGCGATCTGGTCCGGCTCGGCCGCGCCGAGGAGCTCCTGGCTGATCAGGGCACGTGTGCCGCTCGCCCCGGCAGCCTGCTCACGAAAGCGCTCGAAGGCGGCGAAGGCCCGCGGCCGGTCCAGCTCCGCACGAAGCTGTCCACGCACCGCGAGCATCACGTTGAAGGTCGCGGCCATGCTGCTCGGCAACAGCTTGAGGCCCTGGTCGGCCAGCGCGGCGCGCGACCGCCACACGATGCTCTGCAGATACGACGTCCCTGTCTTGGGCAGACCCACGTGGATGTAGCAGCGTCTCGACGTCATGGTGGACCCATCAAAGCAGTCACCCGCCTCCGCTCGGGGGTCATCGCCACCGGCCCCTGACGACGCGGTGGGGTGGTCGCTTCCACCGTGCACCACGCCTCGCGACCGCTAAACTGCGTCCGTCCAGGGCGTACGCCGCTGCGCCGTTGCTTCCTGTCCGGAGGACTCATGTCTTCTCTGCTCTCCCGTCGTTCAGCCGCGGTAGCGGTCTTCGGCTCGACGTTGCTCGGCTCGCTCACGCTGGCCCCGGTCGCCAACGCGGCCCCGGTGCACGACTCCCGCGTCGTGTGCATCGCCGCCGACGCGACCGCGGCCCGCACCAAGCCCGGCGCCAAGGTGCACGACCCCAACGCCATCTCAGCGGTCCAGGCGGCCGCGCTCGGCAAGCCCAAGGTGCGGCCGATGCTGCCGGTCGGGTCGGTGACGATCGACACCGTCTTCCACGTCGTCAGCGCCGACGACTTCTCGGCGGACGAGAAGACCCGCCTGCGGTCGATGATCGCCGGGCAGGTCCGGGTGCTGAACGACGCGTTCGCCGGCACCGGAGGGCATACGGCGACCCCGTTCACGTTCCGCCGCACCGACACGACGTGGACGGTCGACCAGGCCTGGGCGCCGATGGCCCCCGGTACCAAGGAGACCAAGGCTGCGAAGCAGGCCTTGCACGTCGGTGACGCCAGCACCCTCAACATCTACGTCGCGGACATCGGCGGCGGGCTGCTCGGCTATGCGACGTTCCCGCAGCACGCCAAGGGCGGGCAGTTGTACAACGACGGCGTCGTCATCCTCGATGAGTCGATGCCCGGCGGCACCGCCAAGTGGTACGACGAAGGCGACACCGCGACCCACGAGCTTGGTCACTGGTTCGGGCTGTACCACACGTTCCAAGGCGGCTGCAAAGGCCCTGGCGACTTCGTGACCGACACCCCGGCCGAGGCATACCCCGCCTTCGAGTGCGCGGCAGACGCGGGCCGCGACACCTGCCCAGGCGACGGCCTCGACCCCATCAGCAACTTCATGGACTACACCGAGGACTTCTGCATGAACCACTTCACGCAGGGCCAGGCCCGGCGCATGAGCAACGCGTGGGAGGCGTACCGCTCCTGAGTTGACGCATCCACCTCGAGCGAGCCCCGGCGGCTCCAGCACGTAGCTGCCGGGGTTTCGCGCGTCGGGAGCCGCGAACGGGGTACGGCGCGCCCATGACGCTGCTTACCTCGACCGTGCTGGCCACCGCGAACCGCGGCCGCGCCGCCGGTGAACGCATCGCCGCCGAGTACGAGACGGGGCAGGAGAAGCGCCCGATCGGTGGCTACCTGCGCGCCATGGCCACGTACGGTGGTCTCGTCAGCGGCCTCGCCGTTGCCGGTCGCGCCCGTGGCATCCGCCTCCCGGAGCGAGTGCCGCTCGAGGACATCGCCCTGTTGGGCGTCGCGACCTTCCGCGGCAGCCGGATCCTGGCGAAGTCAGCCGTGGCCAGCCCGCTGCGCGCGCCGTTCACCGAGTTCGCCGGGACCGCCGGTCCCGGCGAGGTGCAGGAGGAGGTCACCGCCCAAGGCCACCTGCACGCCGTCGGTGAGCTGCTCACGTGCCCGTTCTGCCTCGGCCAGTGGATCGCAACGATCCTGGTGGCGGCCTACCTCGCTGAGCCCCGTCGTACCCGGTGGGTGGCGGCGACCTTGGCCACCGCGGCGGCATCGGATGCGCTTCAACGGGCCTACGCGCGACTCGACAGCTGACGCCCTACAGGCCCAAGAGCCTTGCGTCACGTAGACAGCGGTCCTGGAGACAGCGAGAGGCCCCATGGCTGTTCGCCACGGGACCTCTCGCGTCGCTGCGGTGAATCAGTACGTACCCGTGCCCCCGGTGCCTGTGGTGCCGGTCGGGCTGCCGAAGCTGCTGGTGGTCGAGTCACTGGTCGAGCCACTGGTCGAGCCACTGGTCGAGCCACTGTCGCTTCCGGTTTGGCCCTGCACGTTCTGCTTGGACTCCTGCGCCTGGGCGGCGACGTCGTCCTTGGCCGCCTGGGCCTCGCCCTTGACGTTGTCGGCAGCGTCCTGCGCCGTGGACTTGACCGATTCAGCGGCCTGCTGCGCCGGCTCTTGCAGGTTGCCGACGACCTCCTGGGCCGCTGACTTGGCCTGCTCGACGATCGGCTGGGCGAGGTCGCTGGCGTGCTCCTTGAGCTGCGTGGCGCCGCGCTGCTCGGCGTCGGTGGCCGGCAGCAGGGAGGACGCGAGCCAACCGACACCGAACGCGATCAGCCCGGCCGCGAGCGGGTTGCCCTCGGTGCGCTGGATGATCTGGTCGGGTGCCTCAGATGCAGCATCCCCGACGCTCGAAGCCGCACCGCTCACCGAAGACATCGCGGACGACGCCTTGTCGCGCGCCGCGTCGGTGCCGCTAGGACCACCGGAGCTGGAGCCGGTACTGGGCATGACGCCCATCACCTTGTCCTTGACTCCCCGGGCCCGGCCCTTGACCTGGTCGGTCTTGCGGCCCACGACGTACCTGGGGTTGACCTTCTCGTTCAAGGTGTCGACGTCGGCGCTGAGCTCAGCCCGAGTGCGTTCGATGTCTGCTTTGATCTGATCGGGATCCTGGGTCATCATCGCCTCCTCAACTGTTGGTGGGTTTCAGGGCGGACGGAGCCTCTTGCAAGGTCTCCACGGTCCGTTCGGGCTTGGGGTTGACCTGCTGCATCTTCTGCTTGCCCTTGAGCGCCAACGCAGCCGCCGGGATCGCCCACAGGACGGTCACGATCAGCGCCGCCCAGGCCTCCGCGTCGTCCAAGAGCTCGGCCAACGCCCACCACAAGGTGATCGAGGCGAACAGGAGCGTGAAGTAGCCGGCGAGGCCGGCCGCTCCGAGCATCCCCGCGCCCTGACCCGCCTTCTTGGCCTCGACCTTCACCTCGGCCTTGGCCAGCTCCAGCTCCTGGCGCATCAGCGTGGACAGGTCCTCGCTGATGTTGCCCATGATCTGCCCGACGGAGACGTCGGACACGTCGTAGGTCGCCGAGGTATCCGACGCGCCGACCTGGCCGGTTGCGTAGCTCCCTGGCTGCGGGTAGTTGCCGGGGTCCACCGGATGGCTCATCGCGGCGGCCCCATGGGGTCGTTGGTCGTGCCCGTGATGCCGGGGGAGGGCTCGGTGCCCATCGGCTGGTTGGGGGACACCGGGTCATAGCCCGGGTCGTACGCCGGGGCCGGGTCGTAGCCCGGGTCGTAGCCCGGGTCGTACGCCGTGTCGGTGCCGGCCACCACGGGGCTGCCGCCCACCGGCCACAGGTCATCGCCGGTCCCGGTCTGGGTCGAGTACGAGGGGGAGGAGGCGTCCGTGCCAGAACCTCCACGCTTGACGTCCACGCCGGCCCGGGTGACCCGTCCGGCGGTCAGACCCGCCACGGCGGCACCGAGCAGGAAGACGCCGGGGCGACGAGAAGCGAAGCTGCGTACGTCCTGGACCAGGCCCTGCGGGTCACGGCTCTCGAGCCAGTCCGCCACCTGCTGCGCCTGGTTGGCCGCCTGCCGGACCAGCTCGGACGCGAGCCCGGATTGATCGCTGCTGGAGGCCATCGTCTGCAGCTCGTCGCTGACCGAGCGGACGTTGGACGCGGCTTTCTGCTGCTGCGCGCCGGCCTGCTGCGAGAGTTGGTCACGGGTCTCGCCCACCAGGTTGCGGGCCTGGCCGACCGCCGCACTGACGACTCGCTGACCCTCGTCGCGCGCCGTGCCGGCGACCTGACCGCCGCTGTCGGCGGCCGTGCGGGCCACGCTGCTCGCCTCGTCCTTGGCCGTCTGTGTCGTAGAGGAACTCTGGGGTTGCTGACTCATGTGCACCTCGCTCCGTCGTTCGAACGACGCCCGGCGCTTGGGACCGGAGCTGTCGCAGTCATCTTCGTACCCGCACGTTCTCTCGGCAAACCGCGAGTGTCCAAGGGCACAACGGGTACGAGAATCACCGTGTTCTTCTTCTTCTCCAACCGGCTCGGTTGCCTCGGCTCGCTCTTCGTCTCCCTGGTGGTGACCGCAATCATCGTGCTCTTGATCAGCGCACTGAATTGAGCTTCTGGCTGCTGCAGGCCAACCCCAAGCGCTTCGCAGCGGACGTGTCCACCTGCCGTGCATCCGAACTCACCCGGTGGTGCGTGCTGCGGTATCGCGCCGAGCTGACGCCGGGAGATGGCTTCGCGTTCTGGGTGAGTGGCCACGCCGGCGGGGTGCACGCGCTGGGCACCGTGCTGACGCCGGCTCTGCTGGTCTCAGCGGCTGAGCTCGACCCGCAGGCAGACCCGGCGACGCCGCACAGGCGGCGCCACGTCGTGGGACTGCGGGTCGACACGGCCTTGTTCGACCGGCCGGTCCCCAGGCGGGTGCTCGCGACCGACCCGAGGTTTGCGACGGCCTCCGTGCTGCGCCAGCCTTTCGCTGCAAACCCCTTTCCGCTCACGCCGCTGGAGTGGCAGTCCGTACGGGACCACGCGCACGGCGCGCCAGTGGCTGGACCGACCTGAGGAGTGCGTCAGGGCCGGCGTCGGCCCCTGCGCCAGGCGACGAACAACGCGAGGGCCAGCAGCGCGAGCAGCGGCAAGAGTACGGGTCCGGGTAGCAGCCACAGGTGTAGTCCACCGCGCGGCCGGAGGGTCACGATCACGCCGAGGAACGCTACGGCACGGATGTCCTGGACATGTCACACACGTCACGAAACGGGCACGGTCCGCTGCTTTGGTCTGCCGGGTAGCCGGACCGCCACGACGATGTGCCAGTGAGTGATCCCGGGACAATCCTCTTGCTGGTGCTCGCGGTTCCCGGCGGACTCGGGGTGCTGCTGGCCGTGCTGAGCGGCCTCGAGGACAGCCTGCCGCAGCCACCCGCGGGTCGCCAGGCGACGGCCCCGGCGTCGAGTCCTGCTCCCGCCGCAGACGCCGCTCACCCCTGACCGGTCGCGCCCCACCGAGCGGCTGAGAGTATTCGCCGGTGGAGATCGCCCTGACCATCGTGGGGCTCGCGCTGGTCGTCGTGGCGGTCAGCGCGGCCGCCACCCGCTTCGCCCTCTCGGCTCCGTTGACCCTCGTCGTGGTCGGGCTGGTGGCATCCTACGTCCCCGTCGTACCGGACGTGACGTTGAGCAGCGAGATGGTGCTGGTCGGCTTCCTGCCTCCCCTGCTGTACGCCGCTGCGATCCGCACGTCGTTGGTGGAGTTCCGCCAGAACAAGCGACCGATCGCACTGCTCTCGGTAGGTCTCGTCGTCTTCAACACGGTGATGATCGGGCTGCTGGTGTGGTGGCTGCTGCCGGTGCAGCCCGCCGCCGCCTTCGCCCTCGGCGCGGTCGTCGCCCCACCGGACGCGGTCGCGGCCACCTCGATCGCCCGTCGGGTCGGCATGCCGCGCCGGGTGGTGACGATCCTCGAGGGCGAGGGCCTGGTCAACGACGCCACTGCGCTGGTGGCGCTGCGCGCGTCGCTCGCAGCGCTGCTGGCCGGCGGCGTCAGCGTCTGGGACGTCGGCTTGGGCTTCGTGGTGTCGGCCGGCGGGGGGCTCGTGGTGGGTGCCGTCGTCGCCCTGGTGGTGGGCTGGGTGCGCACCCACGTCGACGACACCCTGGTGGAGGTCTCGCTGGCGCTGTTGACCCCCTGGCTGGCGTACCTGCCGGCCGAGGAGCTGCACGCCTCCGGTGTCCTCGCGGTGGTGGTCGCGGGTCTGCTCATCGGACATTCCTCGCCGGTCGTGCAGTCGGCGTCGTCGCGGGTCTTCCAGCGCACGATCTGGTCGACGGTTCAGTTCCTGCTCGAGAGTGCGGTGTTCCTGCTCATCGGCATGCAGGTGCGGGCAGTCGTCGTGGCGCTCGAGGCAAGCGCGGTCCCGATGTCCAGGATCGTGCTGGCCTGCCTGGCGACGTTGGTCGCGGTCATCGGGTTGCGCTTCGTCTGGGTCTACCCCTCGACGTACGTGCCGCGGTGGGTGCCGGCGATCCGCCGGGCCGACCCGAGCCCGCCGTGGCAGGTGCCGTTCCTGGTGAGCTGGGCCGGCATGCGTGGGGTCGTCACGCTCGCCGCCGTCTTCCTCATTCCGCCGCAGACCGAGCAGCGTGAAGTGCTCGTCGCCATCGCGTTCACGGTCACCGCGGGGACACTGCTGGTGCAGGGCACGACGCTGCCGTGGATGATGCGCCGACTCGGCCTGTCCGGGCCTGACCCGGCTGAGGACCACCTGCAGGAGGCTGCACTCTTCCAGCGCGCGGCCAGCCGAGGGCTCGAGCAGCTCGAGCAGGATCTCGGCGGCGGCGAGCACGAGGAGGTCGTCGAACGGTTGCGTCGGCGCAGCCTCGAGCGCGCCAACGCCGTCTGGGAACGCCTCGGCTCCGACAACGACCCACCCAGCCGCCAGTACGCCCGGCTGCGCGAGCGGATGTTGCAAGCCGAGCGCCGCGAGGTGCTCGAGGTGCGCCGCGACGGGCGGGTCGACGCGGGGGTGCTGCGACACGTGCTCGACGCGCTCGACGTGGAGGAGACGATCCTGGACCGTGCGTACGCAGACGGCCCGAAGGACCGGAAGACCGACGTCGTGGCGCCGGCCCACGTCGAGGGCTGCGAGCACCTGCGGGAGCACGAGGACCCGCCGCGTCCGCGCACACCGCAGGGCTGCGCGGAGTGCCTCCGCGACGGCCTCGACTGGGTCCACCTGCGGCTGTGCATGACGTGCGGGCACGTGGGTTGCTGTGACTCCTCGACCGGCCGCCACGCTTCGGCGCACTTCCAGGAGCAGCACCACCCGGTCATCCGCGCCTTCGAGCCCGGGGAGGCGTGGCGGTGGTGCTTCGTGGACCAGCGGACCGGATGACCGCCCCCCAGCTGGTGGTCGGTGCCGCAGTCGTCCGACATGGTCGCCTGCTGGCGGCGCGGCGCGCCGCTTCGGCCGACACCGCGGGTGGATGGGAGCTGCCCGGCGGCAAGGTCGAGGCGGGGGAGCGCGAACAGGAAGCGCTGGTCCGCGAAGTGCGTGAGGAGCTGGGGTGCCGGGTGCGCGCCGTCCGACGCCTGGGTGGCGAGGTGCTCTTGCGACCGGGGCTGGTGCTCGTGGCCTGGCTGGCCGAGCTGGTCGAGGGCGAGCCCGTGCCGCACGAGCACGACGTGCTGCGCTGGCTGGCGCCCGAGGAGCTCGACGACGTCGCGTGGCTGGCCGCCGACATGCCGTTCGTCGAGCAGCTGCTCGAGCCGCTGCTCGATGGAGAGGTGCTGCCCGGAAACGTGGGCGGTGCCGCACGCATCGGCGGCACGGTGCGGCGACCGACCGGTCCCTGGACGCCGGCCGTGCACGCGTTGTTGGCCCACGTCCGAGCCCGCGGACTCGACGGGGTGCCGCGTGTGCTCGGCTTCGACGCGCGCGGCCGAGAGGTGCTGACGTACATCTCGGGGCGGTCGATCCAGGTCGACTCCGAGGTGGTCAGCGACGACCTGCTGGCTCAGGCCGTGCGCTGGCTGCGCCGGTTGCACGAGGCGGTGGCCGACCACCGTCCGAGCGGGGTGCGGTGGCGCACGACCGACCGCGAGCTCGCGCCGGGCGAGATCGTCTGCCACCACGACGTGGGCGCCTACAACTGGGTGGTCCAGGCCGACCGCCTGGTCGGCGTGATCGACTGGGACATGGCCGGGCCCGGCCGGCCGCTGGACGATCTGGCGTTCATGGCCTGGAGCTCGTTGCCGCTGGTGCGCCCGCAACCGCTCGAGGACACCGGCCGCCGGCTGCGGCTGATGGCGGCCGAGTACGGCGGGATCGACCCGGTCGCGCTGCTCGACGCGGTCGACGCGCGCATGACCTCAGCGGCGGAGCGCATCGACGCCGGCCAGCGGGCCGGTGACCCCGGGATGCTCAACCTGCAGCGCGTCGGGGAGCCGGCCCGCATGCTGGCCGGCCTGGACGCCTTGCGTGAGCGGCTGCCCGCGATCCGCGCCGCGCTGCGGTGAGGCCAGCGAGATGAACCCCTGAGTTGTCAGCACGTCAGCACGTTGGAGGTCCCTGAGGTCCTGACAACTCGGGACGGTGCGCCAGGGCGCGGGCGAGGAAGTCGACCGACAGCAGCTCGAGGTTCTCTGCCACGACCTCCTGAGGCGTCATGTGGGTGACCCCTGACAGCGGCAGCACGGTGTGCGGCCTGCCGGCGGCCAGCAGCGCCGAGCTGAGCTGCAGCGTGTGGGCCACCACCACGTTGTCGTCGGCGAGTCCGTGGATGATCATCAGCGGCCGTTCGAGGCGTTCGGCCAGCGGCAGCAGCGAGTTCGCGTCGTAGACCTCGGGCTGCTCGCCGGGGTGCCCGAGGTACCGCTCGGAGTAGAACGTGTCGTACAGCCGCAGATCCGTCACCGGCGCCCCGGCAACCGCGGCGTGGAACACGTCCGGGCGGGCCAGCACCGCGAGTGCGGCGAGGTAGCCGCCGTACGACCACCCGGTGATCGCGACCCGAGACGTGTCGACGTCGTCGGGGTACGCCGCGGCGACAGCCGCCAGGGCGTCGACCTGGTCGGCCAGCGTCACCCCCGCGAGGTCGTCGCGCACGGCGCGGTCCCAGGCTGGGCCGCGGTGCGGAGTGCCCCGCCCGTCGGCGACGACCACGCAGAAGCCCTGGTCGGCCAGCCACTGCGACTCCAGGAAGGGTCGGGAGGCCGAGAGGCACTTCAGCGCGTGCGGTCCCCCGTAGGGGGCCATCACCACCGGCAGCCGGCGCGACCCCGGCTCGTGTCCGCGGGGGAACAGCACCCCGGTGCGCAGCTCACGCTCCCCGCCCCGAAGTAGCGTCACCTTCGGCCGAAAGCCCGCGTACACCTGGTGGTTGGCCAGCTCACGCCGGTGGCCGTCGGCGACGACGAAGACCTGCACCCCGTCGGCGTCCAGCCCGCCGCGTGCGACCGCCCACGTGCCGCCCGCCACCGTGCCCGAGTGGACCGCGGCACCCTCGGTCATCCCGCCCACCGCCACCCTGCCGTCCCAGCCGATCCACCCCAGCTGCAGCTGCGTCGGCTCCGTGGTGGCCTGCACCAGCACGCCCTCGTCCGCGACCGTCACGACCGCGGACACCTGTAGCCCCGGGGGGCTCACCGGCTCGCCGTCCACAGCGACCCGGTAGGTGTCGGTGGCCGAGTCGGCCTGCACGGTGACCAGCCGGCCGTCGGGTGACGACGCCGGGACCCCGGCGCACGTCTCGAGCCACACGTCGTCGTGCTCACTGGCCAGGACGCGGGTCGAGCCGGTCACGACACCGTCGACGACCTCCGCCGCGAGCACGAGGGCGTCGCGCTGGTCGCGGCTCATCACCTGCAGCAGGGGGTCCCCGGACGAGGACCACGAGACCCGCACCAGGTACGGGAAGCGGTCGCGGTCCCAGGCAACCTCACGGCGCGAACCGTCGAGGTCCACCGCCCACAAGGAGACGTCGGCGTTGGCCGCGCCGGCAGCCGGATAACGCCGGGCCACCGGCTCGCGATCGGGGTTGGCCGGGTCGGCGATGTGCCACACCGGCACCGCCGACTCGTCGTATCGCTCGACCAGCAGCGACTGCCCGTCGGGGGCCCACCAGAAGCCGCGGTGCCGGTCCATTTCCTCGGCCGCCACGAACTCCGCCTGCCCCCAGACCACGTGGTCGCCGTCCGGCTCGACCAGCGCCCGGTCGCCGCCCTGGCCGTCCGTGCCGACCACCCGCAGTGCGTTGCCGCTGGCGTACGCCACGTGGCGCCCGGTCGGGTCCAACCGAGGGTCGACGACCGCTCCGGTCGCGGGCAGCTCGCGCACCCCGGCACCGTCCTGCCCGCGTACGTCGGCCAGCCACAGCCGCCCCGACAATGCAAAGCAGGCGTGCACAGCGTCCTCGTCGGTGTCGAAGGACACGATCCCCGCACCGGACTCACGACTGCGCTCGCGGCGCGAGCGCTCCTCGGCCGACAGTTCCTCGCCACCGTCGCCGAGCAACACGTCGGGGTCGGCGACGCAGCGCTCCTGCGCCGCGTCGACGTCGTACGCCCACAGGGCACTGGTCCGTTGGGTGCCGGATCGCGTGCGTACGAAGAGCACCCGACGCCCGTCGGGGCTCACCGCCAGCGCGCGCGGGACGCCGAGGGTGAAGCGGGCGGTCCGGGCGTAGAGCCGGGGAAAGCTCAGCGTCTCGTGCAGGGCCGGCTTGGCCTGGGAGGAGGAGGTGTGGGGGGTGGTCACGCCGCGATCTTGCCAGCCGGTCGTCGGTGGCGCGCCGTAGCCTGATCGGGTGACCGCTGCCTCCTCCTCCCGACCCCTCGCAGAGCGCCGCATCGTCCTCGTGCACGCCCACCCCGACGACGAGACGATCAGCAACGGCGCGAGCATGGCCCGCTACGTCGACGAGGGCGCCCACGTCACGCTCGTCACGTGCACCCTCGGCGAGATGGGGGAGGTACTCGTACCCGAGCTGGCCCCGCTCGGGTTCGGCCGCGACGGTGGCCTCGGCGAGCACCGCATCGGCGAGCTGGCGCAGGCACTGAAGCACCTCGGCGTCACCGACTCCCGCTTCCTCGGCGGGCCTGGCCGCTACCACGACTCCGGCATGGCGTGGAACGACAGCGGTGGCGCGATGGTCGCCCCGGAGCTCCCGCCGGGCGCCTTCTGGACCGCCGATCTGCTCGAGGCCGCCGACTCCCTGGCCGAGGTCCTGCGTGAGGTGCGGCCGCAGGTGCTCGTGACCTACGACCAGCTGGGCGGCTACGGGCACCCCGATCACGTGCAGGCCCACCGCGTCGCGACCTATGCCGTCGCACTGGCCGCGGTGCCGACGTACCGGTCCGACCTCGGCCCGGAGTGGGACGTCGCCAAGGTGTACTGGACCGCGGTGTCGGCCAGCCGGTTCCGCGACGGACTGCGGCGGCTGCGGGCGGCGGGCGACACGACGGCGTTCGAGGGGCTCGATCCCGACGGCCCGTTGCCGCCGTTTGCCGTCGACGACGACGCCATCAGCGCCCGCGTCGAGGCCGAGGCGTACGTCGACCAGAAACTGGCCGCGATGCGCGCCCACGCCACCCAGATCGCCGTCGACGGCCCGTTCTTCGCCCTCAGCAACAACCTCGGCAACCAGGTGTGGGGCGTCGAGTTCTACCGGCTCGCCAAGGGCACGGTGGGCCCGGTCGACCCACAGACCGGCTGGGAGGACGACCTGTTCGCCGGGATCGCGTGACCCTCGCGCGGGTGGCGACGCTGCTTGGTGCGGCCGCGCTCGGTGCGGTGGTGGCGATGGCGGGTCTCCTCGCGCACCGCGACGCGGCTCGGATCGGTGCCGTGCCGCTGCCGTGGGGTCTCGTGCTGGCGCTGCTCGCGGCCTTCGCGGTCGTGGTCGCCGCCGGCTCGCTGGCCGGCGCCTCCGCCGCTGCCCTCGCGGCCGGAGGCTGGGTGGTGTGCGTGCTCTTGGGGCTGCGGGGCCGACCCGAGGGCGACTTCCTGCTGGCTGCCGACGCCCTGGGGCAGATCTTCACCTGGGGTGGCCTGGTCACGGTGGCCGCGGCTTTCGTCGTGGCCCTGCGATCCGTGGCCGTACGCTCCCCGGGTGAGCAGTGAGTACCCGCCCTCGAGTGGGCCGGTCGACGCGGCGGCCTTCCGCGCCGCTCTCGGCCGCTTCGCGAGCGGCGTCACGGTCGTCTCCACCGTCGACCCCGACGACGGCGACGACCACGCCTTGACCGCCAGCGCGTTCACGTCGGTGTCGCTCGACCCGCCACTGGTGCTGGTAGGGATCGATCGCAGCAACCGCTTCCACGGCCCGGTGCTGAGGTCCCGGCGCTGGGGTGTGTCGATCCTGTCCCAGGAGGGACAGGCCGCGGCGACCTGGTTCGCCACCCGCGGCCGGCCGCTCGCCGGCCAGCTGGATGTGGTGCGGCACCGCCGCGGCGAGCACACCGGCGCCGCCCTGGTGAGCGACGCGCTCGCGTGGCTGGAGTGCGAGACCTGGGCCGTCCACGACGGCGCCGACCACTCGCTGCTGGTCGGTCTCGTGCTGAGCGCCGGTAACGACGAGCGTTTCGACGACCCGTTGCTGTACTACCGCTCCCACTACGGCTCGCTCGTACGTTCGCGCTCCAGCGAGAAGGCGCCCGCCTCCGTACGCCCCGAGCGCGACGCCGGCTGACCGGCTGCCTCAGCCGGGGGGTACGAGGTAGCGGTAGGCGGAGTGCGGAGTGAACCCGTACGACGCGTACAGGCCGAGGGCTGCGGCGTTGTCGGGCATGGTCTGCACGTAGCACCACCGGGCGCCGCGGTCCTTGGCCCACGACAGCGACGTCTGCACCACCCGGCGGGCCAGCCCGCGGCCGCGGCCAGCTGGCTCGACCTCGACGCAGGCCAGCCCGGCCCAGGCCCCGGTGACGACCACCCGACCGATCGCCGCGGGCGGCTTCCCGGGGTCCCCGTCGACCTGGGCGAATCCCACGGTGTCCCCACCGCTCAGGACCGCCCGCGCGGCGGCCAGGTCGGTGTCAGGGTCGGCGAGCCGGCCGTACCTGCTCAGCCAGGTCGGTGTCAGCTCCGCATGCACGGGCACCGGCGGGACCGGTGGCTGGGCGGCGATCGCGGCGGCGATCGTCACGGTCAGCACCTCGGCACCCCGACCCGTCAAAGGGAGCCAACCGGCCGCGGCGAAGGCGGCATCCCAGTGTGAACCCACGACGACCTGCGCGCGGGACGCCAAGCCGTGCCGGTCGTAGAACGCCTGCACCCGGGCAAGTGCCTCGTCCATCGCCATCCCGGGGTCGCCGTGTACGGACGCCGAGTTGGCCCGGCCGGTGAAGCCGCCCGCTGCCCGCAGCAGCCAGTCACCGAGCGGTTCGGACACCGATGCCGGCCAGCCGTGCGCGGTGACCCGCTGCAGGTCCTCACCGCTGGCCCGCCGCGGTGGGCCAGCCGCGGCCAGCAGGCGGACGGCGACCACGTCGGTGCAGGGCACCTCGACGCGGGAACCGTCTCGACGCCCCAAGGTGAGCATCGAGTCGTCGACGGCGAGCACGACCCCTACCACGTCGGTGAGCAGCGGCCCTCCGCTGGCGCCGGTCTGCCCAGGGAGCCGCCGGCGCAGCGCCACCCGGCGCCCGAGCGGCAACGAGGCCACCAACGAGGCCACCATGCAGGACACCTCCTGGGGGAGTCGACACCGAGGAAAACGAGCGACCCGCGGCGCGGCGCTGCGCACCGAACGGGATACTAGGGTCGAGCCGACAACCGACCGAGGAGAACCGTCGTGACGTACGTCATCGCGCAGCCGTGCGTGGACCTGAAGGACCGGTCCTGCGTCGACGAGTGCCCCGTCGACTGCATCTACGAGGGCAAGCGGATGCTCTACATCCACCCCGACGAGTGCGTCGACTGCGGCGCGTGCGAGCCGGTCTGCCCGGTCGAGGCCATCTTCTACGAGGACGACACCCCCGAGCAGTGGAAGCCGTTCTACGCCGCCAACGTCGAGTTCTTCGACGACCTCGGTTCGCCCGGGGGCGCGGCCAAGCTCGGCGAGATCGACAAGGACCACGCGCTGGTCGCGGGCCTGCCCCCGCAGCCTCAGGAGTGAGGTCTCCGCGGGTCTCTGCTCGCCTGCCCGACTTCCCCTGGGACAGGCTCGCTGACGCCCGCGCCACCGCGACCGCACATCGTGGCGGTGTGGTGGACCTGTCCATCGGTACTCCGGTGGATCCGACCCCCGTCGCGGTCCGAGCGGCGCTATGCGCGGCCGCCGACTCGCCGGGCTACCCCGCCACGATCGGGACGCCGGCCCTGCGGGAGGCACTGGTGCGGTGGCTGGGCCGCACCTGCGGCGCCGCGGCCGGCGGCGTGGAGCACGTCCTGCCGGTCATCGGGTCGAAGGAGCTGATCGCATCGCTCGCGGTGCACCTCGGTCTCGGAGCCGGCGACACCGTGGTGGTCCCGACGCTGGCGTACCCGACGTACGAGGTGGGCGCCGCCCTCGCCGGCTGCCAGGTGGCCTTCGGGGACCCGGTCGACGGAGACCTCACGGTCGACCGCCCCAGCCTGGTGTGGGTCAACTCGCCGTCGAACCCGACCGGGCGAGTGCTCGACGTCGACCACCTGCGCGCCCTCGTCGCGTGGGCGCGTGAACGGGGGGCGCTCGTGGTCAGCGACGAGTGCTACCTGCACTGCGCCTGGGAGGCGCTGCCGGTCTCGGTCCTCGACCCGGCCGTCTGCGCAGGGTCGTACGACGGGCTGCTCGCCGTGCACTCGCTGTCCAAGCGGTCGAACCTCGCTGGCTATCGCTGCGCGTTCGTCGCCGGCGACGCCGCGGTGATCGCCGAGCTGCTCGCCGTACGCAAGAACCTCGGGCTGCAGATGCCCGGGCCCCAGCAGCGAGCCATGGTCGCCGCTCTCGACGATGACGCGGACGCTGCCGCCCAGCACGCCGTGTACGCCCGCCGGCGTGGCCTGCTGCGATCAGCCCTCGAGCGGACCGGCCTACGGGTCGAGCACTCGCAGGGCTCGCTCTACCTGTGGGCAACCCGAGGGGAGCCGTGTTGGGACACCGTCGACCGGCTGGCCGACCACGGGATCCTGGTGGCTCCGGGGGACTTCTACGGGCGGGCCGGAGCCCGGCACGTCCGGGTGTCGTTTACCGCGACCGACGAGCGAATCAACGCGGCGGTGCAGCGCTTGGGTTGAGGCTCACTCCTGCGAGATGTCCCCGACCACCTCGCCGACCGCCTCGTCGGGCAGTGCCCGGGCGATGTCGGCCTGGCTGAGCATCCCCACCAGCCGGTGGCCGTCGATGACCGGCAGCCGCCGCACCTGGTGCTCGGCCATCGTGCGCAGCGCCTCGTCGGCGGAGTCGTCGGCGCCGATGTCACCGGCTTGCCCTGAGCGAGTGACCCGGCGGTCACGCTCGCGGGGTCGCCACCGTCGGCGAGACACCGGATCACGATGTCACGGTCGGTCAGCACGCCCTTGAGGCGCTCGTCGTCACCACAGATCGGCAGCGCACCGACGTCGAGGTCGCGCATCCGCCGTGCCGCGGTGACCAGCGTGTCGTGCTCGCTAACGCACTCGGCGCCAGCGGTCATCAGGTCGCGAGCAGTGGACATGGTTCTCTCCTTTCGCAACGGGACAACTCCCAGAAGGACCAGGACATACCCGTCCTGGACGGTCCGAAACCGTCGAACGCCTTCATGTGCCGGACTCAGCGGACACCTGGTTGCGCTCCTGCTGCAGCCGGTCCTTGCTGCGCAGCAGGCGCAGCATCGTCACCAGTACCAGGCCTCCGAGCAGGTTGCCGGTGGCGGTCCAGGAGAACCACTTGGCCCAGTCCAGGTAGCTGAACGGGGCGTCGCCGGTGTGCAGGGCGCCGAAGATCAGCAGCGAGTCGAGGATCGAGTGGAACATCTCCAACCCGGCCAGCAGGAAGCCGCCGATCACCGCCGCGACGATCTTGGCCGGCATGGAGTCGGTGCCGTGCTGCATGCGTGTCATCAGCGTGATCACAGCGCCGCCCAGAAGGGCGAGGCTGACCGTCTCGAGCGACAACGGGGCCTGTGCGAAGTGCGCGGCAGACTCCACGAGTTGTGCGTGCAGGTCCGGGAAAGCCAGGACGACCAGCCACATGATCAGCCAGCCGCCGACGAGGTTCGCGGCGAGCGTCCCGGACCACAGCTTTGCCAGATGGCCCCAACTCGCTCGCTTGGCCACCACCGTGGTCACCGGCACCAAGAAGCCCTCGGTGAACAGCTCGCTGTGCCCGAGCAGCAGGGCCACGAAGCCGACGGAGAACGCGATCCCTGCCAGCAACGGCTGTCCGGTGGCATCCAGGACGGCGAGGTACGCCAGCACGCCGACCGCGACCTCGGTCCCGCCGAAGAAGCCGGTGACCAGGACCTCGCGCCAGGGCCGGTGGAGCCGCTGGATGCCTTCCTCGACCGTGCGGTCGAAGGCCTCCTCGAGGTCGTCCTCCATATGGCCTGGGGTCTTGCCGAGCTCCCGGCGGTCCACCTGCGTCACCTTCTCTCCGTTCCCTCATCTGTCTCGAAGCAGCGGCGATCGTGACATACCACCCAGCGCATCTCAGGCCACGTCCACGTGCACGTGGTCGAGGTGACGCAGCACCGCCGCCGTGCCCGGGTCGTCAGCGTCGGTTCCCGGCTCGTAGGCCCGCCATCCCTCGCCGGAGCGCCGCGCGGTCCAGATCCGGTCGTCGAAGATGACTGTCCCGACCCCGAGCCTCCCGGCGTTGGCCACCAGGAAGTGGGCGAGCGCCCATCCCCGCCGGGTGTTCTCGGCGTCGACCGGGCGGAAGAAGTAGTCGATGGCGCGGCCGTCGTAATGCGCCGACCCGGCCGAGTGTCCCGACGCCACCCCGCCGGGGGCGTACCCCCCGGACGGCAACCTCCCGAAGGCGACCGCCACCTCGCGCCGCACCGCCTCGGCGGCCGGGGTCAACCCGTTGGGCTGCGGGGTCTGGTCGGTGGCGGGTGGACTGGCGACCACGCACGTGAACGAGGCGGCGCTGTAGCCGGTGAGCGCCGAGGCGAGCGGCCGGGCAGAGGTCTCGTGCTGGGCGTACGCACTGCCGTCGGCAGAGCGCTGCACCCGCTGGGCGGCGACCTCGACCGGCAAGTCGCGGTACCCCTCGACCTGCTCCAGCGCGGTGTAGAAGGTTTCGGTGGCGTAGACCGGGTCGCGCACCTGCGTACGCGTTCCCCAGCCCTGGGACGGGCGCTGCTGGAACAGACCCAGTGAGTCCCGGTCGCCGTAGCCGAGGTTGCTGATCTTGCTCTCCTGGTACGCGGTGGCCAAGGCGATGGTCACCGCCCGGGCCGGCAGGCCGCGCTGTACTCCCAGCGCGGCGATGAGCGAGGCGTAGCGGGCCTGGTCGGGGTCAAGCCGTACGGTGCGGTCGCCGACCACGGCCTCGCAGTACGCCTGGTTGGGCAGGTCGACGCCGCCGCGTTGGTAGATCACCACTCCTGCGGTGACGACGATGGCGGCCGCGGCGAAGGCAGCCACCACAACTCGGGCTCGGGGCACGTCAGGCGTTCGCGTGGAGCGCGGCGTTGAGCGCCACGCCCTGAGTGGAGCGGGCCTTGGCCACCACGGCTCCGCTGACCGAGTCCTGCAACAGCAGCAGGCCGTCGCGACCCGACAGGTCACGGGCCTTGACCACCGAACCGTCGGGCAGGGTCACCTTGGTGCCGGCGGTGACATAGGTGCCGGCGGCAACCACGCAGTCGTCACCCAGCGAGATGCCGATGCCGGCGTTGGCGCCGAGCAGGCAGCGTTCACCGATGGAGATCACCTGCGTGCCACCGCCGGACAGCGTGCCCATGATCGAAGCACCGCCCCCGACGTCGGAGCCGTTCCCGACGACCACCCCCGCCGACACCCGGCCCTCGATCATCGAGGCCCCGAGCGTGCCCGCGTTGTAGTTGACGAACCCCTCGTGCATCACGGTGGTGCCGATGGCCAAGTGGGCGCCGAGGCGGACTCGGTCGGCGTCGCCGATGCGTATGCCGCTCGGCAGCACGTAGTCGGTCATCCGCGGGAACTTGTCCACGCTGGTGACCGCGACGTGGTGACCGGCGGCGAGGGCCCGCAGGCGGGTGTCCTCGAAGCCGTCCACGGCGCATGGGCCGATCGAGGTCCAGACCACGTTGACGAGCGTGGCGAAGATCCCGTCGACGTTGAGACCGTGCGGTCGGACCAGCCGGTGCGAGAGCAGGTGCAGTCGTAGGTACGCGTCCGACGCGTCCACCGGTGGCGAGGTGAGGTTGGCGAGCACCGTCGTGACCACGACGCGGCGTACGGTCCGGACGTCGTCGGTGCCCTCGAGTGCCTCGAGCCGCTCATCAGGGCGGCTGCCCTGGGGAGAGCCGAGTGCGGGGGCGGGGTACCAGGTGTCGAGCACGGTGCCGTCGGCGGCCACCGTGGCCAGGCCGTGGCCCCAGGCTCCCTGCTCCCTCATGGGGCGCAGGGTACTGGCCACGGTCTGGACCCGGGGTGGCCCTGGTGCCTCCCTATTGGACCGGGGCCACCCTCGTCCAACCCCGGTCGGCACCGGTGCCACCCAGTGGGCCCCTCCGGATGCGGAACCTCGGCTGTGGTCCGGCCGCGGGCTAACGTGCCGTTCATGCCGATCGCTGCGTACAAGGACCTGTGCATCGACGCGGTGGACGACGCGCTGATGGGCCGCTTCTGGTCCGCCGCGCTCGGGCTGCAGCGTCACGAACACCCCGACGGGTCCTGGTCCCTGTCCGGCCCCACGCCAGAGCACGGCGTCTGGGTCAACCAGGTGCCCGAGCCGGTCACCGTCAAGCAACGGGTCCACCTTGACGTGCACGCCGCGTCGGTCGCCGACGTGGCGGCACTCGGCGCGACCCGAGTGCCCGGGGACTTCCGCTGGACCGTCATGCGCGACCCCGAGGGCGGCGAGCTGTGCGTCTTCGAACGGGAGCACCCACCCCAGTACCGGTTGTACGAGGTCGGCGTCGACGCCGTCGACGCGGCAGCCATCGCAGGCTGGTGGGCCGAGGTGCTGGGCGCTCAACTCGTGCACGACGAGCGGGGCTTCTCCTACATCGACCAGATCCCCGGTGCGCCGTTCGACTCCTTCGACTTCGTCCCCGTACCCGAACCCAAGACGGTCAAGAACCGCATCCACTGGGACGTCACCGGCTCGGTCGAGGACCTGGTCGGTGCCGGTGCGGGCCTGCTGCGCGTCCGAGACGACGAGATCGCCTGGACAGTGCTGGCCGACCCGGAGGGCAACGAGTTCTGCGTCTTCGACTGGTGACACGTGACAGCATGACCGCCCATGACCGCCATGCCGACAGCCGGAACTGAGCCGGCAGCTGCTGTCGACCTCACCGCAGACGTGGTGACGCTGACTGCCGCCCTCGTTGACATCGAGTCGGTGAGCCACCACGAGGTCGCCATCGCCGACGCCGTCGAGCACGCGGTGACCGCGTTGCCCCACCTGGCGGTCGAGAGGTACGGCAACACCCTCGTCGCACGCACCGAGCTCGGCCGCCCGGAGCGCGTGGTGCTCGCCGGTCACCTCGACACCGTGCCGGTCAACCACAACCTGCCGTCGCGCCTCGACGGCGACACCCTGTTCGGCCTGGGCGCCTGCGACATGAAGGGCGGGGTCGCCGTGGCGCTCCGCCTGGCGGCGACCGTGCCCGCGCCGGTCCGCGACGTGACGTACGTGTTCTACGAGTGCGAGGAGGTCGAGTCCGACCACAACGGTCTCGGCCGCCTGGCCCGGACCCGCCCCGACGTGCTGACCGTCGATTTCGCGCTGTTGATGGAACCGACCGCCGGCGTCGTCGAGGCCGGCTGCCAGGGCACTTTGCAGGTGGACGTGGTCACCCGGGGACAGCGCGCACACAGCGCCCGCTCGTGGCGGGGCGTCAACGCCATCCATGCCGCAGCGCCCGTGCTCGAGCGGCTGGTCGCCTACCAGCCCCGGCGACCGCTGGTCGACGGCCTGACGTACCACGAGGGCCTCAACGCGGTCGGCATCGACGGTGGGGTGGCCGGCAACGTCGTGCCCGACCAGTGCCGGGTCGGCGTGAACTACCGCTTCGCCCCCGACCGCAGCGAGGCCGAGGCCCTCGACCACGTGCGGCAGGTCTTCGCGGGATTCGAGGTGCTGCTCGCCGACTCGTCGCCCGGCGCCCGCCCAGGCCTCGACCGCCCAGCCGTCGCTGCGTTCGTCGAGGCGGTCGGCGGCGAGGTCAACCCCAAGTTCGGCTGGACCGACGTCTCGCAGTTCACCGGCCTGGGCGTGCCGGCGGTCAACTTCGGCCCCGGCGACCCGCTGCTGGCCCACACGCAGGCCGAGAGCGTGCCGGTCGACCAGCTCGTACGGTGCGAGCGACTCCTGCGCGGGTGGCTGGCGTGAACCGCCGGGACGTGGTGGGCCAAGCGAGAGCGTTGGGCAGCACGACCGACCAGCGCCTCCTCGACACGCGTGGCCCGACCGACTGGGTGCACACCGACCCCTGGCGGGTGCTGCGGATCCAGTCCGAGTTCGTCGAGGGCTTCGGGTCGCTGGCCGAGCTCGGCCCCGCGATCAGCGTCTTCGGCAGCGCCCGGACCCGTCGCGACGACCCCGCGTACGCCATGGGGGTCGAGCTGGGTCGGTTGCTGGTCGAGGCCGGCTACGCGGTCATCACCGGGGGTGGGCCAGGGGCGATGGAGGCGGCGAACCGCGGGGCCAGCGAGGCAGGCGGCACGTCGGTCGGGCTCGGGATCGAGCTGCCCTTCGAGCAGGGCCTCAACCAGTGGGTGGACGTGGGCATCGACTTTCGCTACTTCTTCGCCCGCAAGACGATGTTCGTCAAGTACGCGCAGGGGTTCGTCGTGCTGCCCGGAGGGATGGGGACGCTGGACGAGCTCTTCGAGGCGGTCACGCTCGTCCAGACCCAGAAGGTCACCTCGTTCCCGATCGTGTGCCTGGGCACCGACTACTGGAGCGGACTGGTCGACTGGCTGCGCCGCACCGTCGCCGGTCGGGGCAACATCTCCCTCGCCGACGTGGACCTGCTCCAGCTGACCGACGACCCCGGCGAAGCGGTCCGCCTGGTCAGCGCCCAGACCCGCTGACCCGTTCCCCTGCGGTCACTGCGATCGTGCCCACATGGCACGATCGGGCGGTGATCTGGCTCGTGACCTGTGCGCTTGCGGTGGTCGTCGGCGTCGTAGTGGCGGTCGCCGCCTCCCGTGGGGAGGCGATGCAGCCGGTGGAGCCAGACCGGCGGGACGTCCACGTGCCCGCGGACCGGCCCCTCGGGGCCCGCGACCTCGAGCAGGTCCGGTTCACGACCGCGCTGCGGGGCTACCGGATGGACGAGGTGGACGCGCTGCTCGCACGGCTGCGGCTGCAGCTCCCCGACTCGGTCGAAGACCCTCCGGAGGCACCGCGTGCAGGGTGAGGCCAGCGCCTCCGTCGACCTCGCGGCCGACCCGGAGACGGTGTTCGCCGCCGTCTCGGACTGGGAGCGGCAGGGACAGTGGATCCCGCTCACGCGGGTACGGGTCGTCGACGGTCCGCCGGGGCTCGGGCAGCGGGTGGTCGCGCGCACCGCGGTCGGCCGGATCGGGTTCGATGACTCGATGACCGTCACCTGGTGGGACCCGCCGCACCGCTGTGAGGTCCTGCACACCGGCCGCGTCGTGCGCGGCACCGGTGTCTTCCTGGTCGAGCCCGTCGACGGGGGCAGCCGGTTCACCTGGCAGGAGCGGGTGCTGGTTCCCGGCGGCTCGCTCGCCCGACTGGTGTGGCCGGCGGCCCGGGTCGTGACACGCGCCTGCCTCGCCCTGGCCCAGCGGCGCCTCGCGCGGCAGCTCGAGGATGGCTGAGCCGACGGTCGGGACCCCGGTCGTCGGCGACGACGGGACAGCCCGCTGCCCGTGGGGAGACGCACCGCCGGACCTGCGGCGGTACCACGACACCGAGTGGGCACGCCCCGTCCGGACCGACCGGGGGGTCTTCGAGCGCCTGACGCTCGAGGCGTTCCAGTCGGGTCTCTCGTGGCTGGTGGTGCTGCGCAAGCGCGAGCGTCTTCGCGAGGTCTTCGCCGACTTCGACGCCCGCGTCGTAGCCGACTACGACGACGCCGACGTGGCCCGGCTGCTCGCCGACCCGGGCATCGTGCGGAACCGGGCCAAGATTGAGGCGACCGTGACCAATGCCCGTGCCGTGCTCGCGCTCGCCGAGCCGGTGGCGGACCTGGTCTGGCGGTTCGCTCCCGATCCGCGGCCGCCGCGGCCCGCGACGACCGCCGACGTCCCGTCGATCACGCCGGAGTCGGTGTCGCTCTCCCGTGAGCTGCGCCGGCACGGCTTCCGGTTCGTCGGCCCGACGACCGCGTACGCCCTGATGCAGGCCACCGGCATGGTCGACGACCACCTTGTCGGCTGCGAGTCCGGCGGACGGGGCTAACGGCCGCGGAACTAACGGCCGCGGAACACCGGCTGACGCTTGGCCACGAACGCGGCGGCCGCGTCGCGGTGGTCCTGGGAGGCACCCGTGCGGTGCATGCCCTCGCGCTCCACTTCGAGCGAATCGGCGAGGTCGTGCCCGGCAGAGAAGCCCAAGCTGCGACGTATCGCGGCGTAGGCCAAGGTCGGACCCTGCGCCAGCCTCCCCGCCAGCGCACGCGCCTCGGCGGCGAGCTGGTCGTCGGCCACCACCCGGGTCGCGAGACCGAGGGCGAGTGCCTCCTCGGCCCGCACGGTGCGCGGCTGCAGGAGCAGCTCGACCGCCTTGGCGTGCCCGATGAGTCTCGGCAGTGTCCAGGAGGACCCGGTGTCGCAGGACAGGCCGACGCCGGCGAAGGCGAGGTTGAAACCTGCCGACTCGGCCACCAGGCGCAGGTCGCAAGCGAACGCCAGCGACGCGCCTGCTCCGGCGGCGATCCCGTTGACTGCGGCCACCACCGGCTTGGCCATGGTCGCCAGCTCGGTGACCAGGGGGTTGTAGTGCTGGTCGACGGTCGACCACACCTCCGCCAGCGGTTTGCCAGCCAGGTCGTCGACGTGTTCCTTGAGGTCCTGGCCGACGCAGAACGCGCGTCCGCTGCCGGTGAGGACCACGCAGCGCACGGCCTCGTCGCGGGCAGCCCGCCGTACCGTCTCCAGCAGGGCTTCCTTGACCTCGCGGGTCAGGCTGTTCATCGCGCCCGGACGGGCCAATGTGATCGTGGCGACCCCGTCGGCCACCTCGTAGGTGACCGGGGGCGGGTCTGGTTCGTCGGGCATCGGCTCAGTCTGCCGCAGCATCACCCCGCCGGACCGCTGCACTGCGCGGCCGGGCGGTGTGATGCGCGATACTGGTCCGACGTGCCGCAGAGTCACTCACCGTCGACCGCGGTGGATGCGGCGCGCCGGACGGAAGGGGTAGGCGATGGCGGCCATGAAGCCACGGACGGGCGACGGTCCGATGGAAGTCACCAAGGAGGGACGCGGCATCGTCATGCGGGTTCCGCTCGAAGGTGGGGGACGCCTCGTGGTCGAGCTGAACGCCGCCGAAGCCGGTGAGCTGGGCGACGCCCTCAAGGCCGTCGTCTGAGTGCGGCATCCGTCCGGGTCGACACCCAGAACCTGAGCTTGTCGTTGCGCTCGTCCTCCAGCACTCCGCCGGCTGCCTCGATGACCCGCCGCGACGCGGCGTTGTCGGTGTCGCAGGTGACCAGCGCGTCCTCTATCCCGAGCCCGCGGGTGACCGGAAGTGCCGCTCGCAGCATCGCGGTGGCGTGACCGCGCCGCCTGGCGGTCGGGCGTACGTCGTAGCCGATGTGGCCTCCGACCTCGCGCAGCCAGGGCGTCAGCCGGTGACGCACCGCAATACGGCCGAGGTACTCCTGGCCGTCGACCCACCACAAGGTCGTGCACGGCACCCAGCCTTCCCGGCGGGGGGTCTCCTCCAGCGCGTCGGCGCGGACGGCCGCGATGTAGGCCGCGAAGCCGTCCGGTGTCGCCCACAGGGGCGCCCGCTCGCGTAGGTCCGAACCCACCATCGAGTGGTCGTCGGACCTCCCTCGGCCCTCAGCGGCGAACTCCGCCATCGCGGTCAGGAACGAGGCGTGGACGCTGGTCAGCGGCGGCAGGAGCTGGGGCACCGGTCCAGTCTGCGCCGGGGAGCGGCTCCGCGGCGACTCCGTTACCGCTTGCGGGCCAGCAGCAGACCGTCGCCCACCGGCAGTAGCAGCGTCACGAACGACTCGTCGTCGCGCACCATGCGCCCGAGCTCGCGCAGCGCCACCGTCTCAGCGTCACGCTGGGCCGGGTCGGCGACGCGGTCGTGCCACAGTGCGTTGTCGAAGGCCACCACCCCACCGGTGCGCAGCAGCCGGCGCGCCTCGACGAGGTAGTCGGCGTACTCGACCTTGTCGGCGTCCACGAAGACGATGTCGTAGTGGCCGTCGGTGAGCCGGGGCAGCACGTCGAGGGCCGAGCCGGCGATGAGACGGACGCGCTGATTGCTGATCTCGGCGGCGGTGAACGCCTCGCGGGCGAGCCGCTGGTGCTCGGCCTCGAGGTCCACGGTGGTCAGGACGCCGTCGGACTGCATCCCGCGCAGCAGCCACAGCCCGGAGACCCCGGTGCCGGTGCCGATCTCCACGACGGTCCTGGCGTCGAGCAGCGAGGCGATGAACCGCAGCGCGGCGCCCCCGCCGGCGCCGATCGGGGTCACGCCGACCTCCTCCGCGCGGACGCGGGCGTCGCGCAGGACCTCGTCCTCGGCGACGAAGTCCTCGGTGTAGGCCCAGCTGGCGGGCGAGATCCCGGTGGCGATGATCGGCTCCTCGAATCAGGCGGTGCTGGCGGTGAGGGCGCAGCCTAGTACCTGGACGTGTGATGCTCCTTCGGGAACCGTCAGGACGTTCTGGGCGTCCTCTCAGCAGCGGGGAACATGGTGGGTCTTGACGTCCGACCTGGGCGCCCGCTGGGGGAAGGGAGTCGCCATGGTTGTCGAGGCGGTACCCACGTGGGAGGAAGTCGTGCGAGACCACTCCGCGCGGGTGTACCGCCAGGCCTATCGCCTCACCGGCAACCAGCACGACGCCGAGGACCTCACCCAGGACGTCTTCGTCCGGGTGTTCCGGGCGCTCGACGGCTACCAGCCCGGGTCGTTCGAGGGCTGGCTCCACCGCATCACCACCAACCTCTTCCTCGACCGCATGCGCCGGCGCAGCCGGTTGCGCTTCGACGGCTTCACCGACGGCGCGGAGGACCGGCTCCCGGCTGGCTCGCCGACCCCGGAGCTCGCCTATGCCGACGCCTCGTTCGACGCGGACGTGGAGCAGGCGCTGGGCCGGTTGCCTGAGACGTTTCGCCTGGCGGTCGTGCTGTGTGACGTCGAGGGCCTGACGTACGAGGAGATCGCGGCAGCTCTCGGCGTGAAGCTCGGCACGGTGCGCTCGCGCATCCACCGCGGCCGTGGGCTGCTCCGCCAGGAACTGGCGCACCGGGCACCGGCGGCCGGTCGCACCCGGGTGGCTGGTCCGCTCGACGTCGCTGCGGCGAGGATGTGACGATCAGCGCCGTGACGAGCACTCGAGCAGGATGGGGCCGTGGGCACCTGGGCGATCGGACGGCCGCCTTCGTCGACGGCCAGCTCACCGGAGCCGACGCGCTGGCCGCGAGCTGCCACCTCGAGCGGTGCGAGACGTGCGCGACGGCCGTACGCGCGCAACGGCTGTTGAAGGGTCGGATGAGCTGCCTCGCGGCTGCTCCTCTCGCCCCGCCGCCGTCGCTGCTGGACCGACTCGCCGACCTCGGCGACAGATTGGCAGAACCAGTGGCGGGACCAGCACGCGACCGGACCCCTCCCGCCGCCCGGCCGCCTCGCGCCCTCCCGCGTGTCCTGCTCGCCGGTGGCGTGTCGGTGCTGGCCGTCGTCGGGGCCTATGCCCTCGCCCCCGGCAGCTCGTCGCCGGGGACACCCGCAGCTCCCGCCTCGCCGACGGCGGGCCCCGTCGACCGGAACCCCGCGCCGGTGTCAACGGTGCCGGTGTCAACGGTGCCGGTGTCAACGGTGCCGTCGGTGCCGTCGGTGCCGTCGGTGCCGTCGGTGATCGGTGTCGGGATCATGCGCGCTGCCACCGTGCCGGCTTGGTCTGTATCGGGCTCCGCCACCGCCCCCACGGTCGTGCCGACAGGTCTCCCGACCGGCGCGCGCTGAACCGCCCCTGCCGCAGCCACGTTGTTGAGGCATGCTGGTCGATACGACCCAGGGTCAGGAAGGCGCGGCATGAGTGAGCAGGACGGCGGCCGACCGCGGTGGCGGCGGTTGAGCGGCCATGCCGTCGACCGGCTGCGTCGGCAGGTAGGCACCTCGGACCAGGACCACCACCAGGCCGCGCACGACACCGAGAACGACACCGAGGACGACGCCGAGTACGACACCGCTCACGACGACACCGCTCACGACGACACCGCGGTGATCCCCGTGGAGCCGTCGAGCTGGGAGCAACCGCCGCAGCCGGAGCGGACGTACGTGCCGGTGACCCCGGCCGCCTACCCGTACCCGTACGGCGCGGTCCCGGTCCAGCACCAGGTGCCGCAGCAGCGCAGCCGGGGAGGGTGGATCGTGGTCGCCGCGCTGGTCGCCGGTCTGCTCGGCGGCGGGGTGGGTGCTGCCGCCGTGGTCGGCCTGCAGGAACAGAGCGGCAGCAGCGGCGCCGGACCCGCGGTACCCGTGGACCTGCCGACCAGCGGCTCGGCCGAGCCGCTACCGTCCCGCAACGCTTCGGTGGTGGCGGTGGCCGCGCATACGCTGCCCAGCGTCGTGCAGATCAAGGTGGCCGCCGGCGGCCAGCAAGCCACCGGTTCGGGTTTCGTGCTCGACGAGGGCGGAGACGTCGTCACCAACAACCACGTGGTGGAGATGGCCGCCGAGGCGGGGCGGATCACCGTCGTACTGCGCGACGGCACCGAGCGTTCGGCCGAGATCGTCGGTCGCTCTCCCTCCTACGACATCGCCGTCATCCAGGTCGACCCGGCCGGTCTGGTAGCAGCGCCGCTGGGAGACTCCAGCGACCTGCGCGTCGGCCAGACCGTGGTCGCGGTCGGTTCCCCGCTCGGTCTCTCCAGCACCGTCACCTCCGGGATCGTGAGCGCGCTCGACCGCCCGGTCACCACGGGCGGAGGCGACGCGAACTCGTTCATCTCTGCGATCCAGACCGACGCGGCGATCAACCCGGGCAACTCCGGCGGCCCGCTGGTCGACCTTCGCGGGCGGGTGGTCGGCGTCAACTCCGCGATCGCGACGGTCGGGTCGTTCGGCGGCGAGAGCGGCAACATCGGCGTGGGGTTCGCGGTACCAATCGACCAGGTGCAGCGCACGGCCGCGCAGATCCTGGAGACCGGCGAGGCGCGCTACCCGGTGATCGGCGCCAGCGTCGACATCGCGGACGGGGGCGGCGCAAAGGTCACCGAGGTCACCGCTGACGGCCCCGCGCAGGGTGTGGGGCTGCGCTCGGGTGACGTCATCACGCAGGTGGACGACACCCCGGTCGCCGACGGGACGGAGCTGATCGTGGCCATCCGCAGCCACCAGCCGGGCGACACCATCGCGCTGACCTACCAGCGCGACGGGCAGGAGAGCCAGGTCGAGCTCGTGCTGGACAGTCAGGTGGGCTGACCGGGCGAGGTCGGCGGCGCGGGATCAGGTCGCGTCGCTGTCCCACGGCGGCACGTCGCCGTACCGCAGCGGGCGCTGGCCCGGTCGCAACGGGTCGGCGTCGGTGTTCATGGCATCGACGACGTTGCGGCGCACGAACTCGCGGGGGTCGAGCTCGCGGAGGTTCAGGTTGCGCAGCTCGGCGAAGTCGTCGCCCATCTCCCGGGCGAGGTCCGACTTGGCGGTGTCCATCATCTGCCGCGCCGTGCGCAGGAAGCGTCCGGCTTGTCGGGCCAGGTCCGGCAGCTTGTCGGGTCCGAACACGAAGGTGGCGACGATGATGACGACCAAGAGCTCTGGCCAGCCCATGCCGAACATCGACGCTCCTGTCGCTGTGCTGCGCTCAGTGTAGGGACGCGCGGCTCAGCGGCCGACCGGCGACAACCCCAGCTGCATGCCGGCGAGGCCTCGTCCGCGACCGACCAGGGCTTGCGCGACCGTGGTCAGCTCGTGCGCGGCGGGACTGTCGGGGTCGGTCACCACGATGGGGGCGCCGTCATCACCACCGGCCCGCAGCCGCTCGTCGAGAGGCACCCGCCCCAGCACGGGCACGTCGTAGCCGAACCGGGCCCCCAGGGTCCGCGCCACCCGGTCGGCGCCGCCGGAGCCGAAGACCTCGAGCCGGTGCTCCGGCCCACAGTGGGGGCAGGGCAGGTAGGACATGTTCTCGACGACCCCGGCAACCCGCTGGTTCATCATCGAGGCCATCGTCCCGGCCCGCTCCGCCACCTCGGCGGCCGCCTGCTGCGGCGTGGTCACCACGACCACCTCGGCGTTCGGGAGGTGCTGGCCGAGGCTGATCGCGACGTCGCCGGTTCCGGGAGGCAGGTCGAGCAGCAAGATGTCGAGGTCACCCCAGTAGACATCGCCGAGCATCTGCACGAGTGCCCGGTCTAGCATCGGTCCGCGCCAGGCGACCACCTGGTCTCTCCTCGGTTTGAGCATCCCGATGCTGATGACCTTGAGGTCGGGGCCGGCGGGCGTGGCCACCGGCACCGGCATGATCATGTCCTCGACCTGCGTGGGTCGCAGGTCTCCGACTCCCAGCATGGCGGGCACCGAGTGGCCGTAGATGTCGGCGTCGACGATCCCGACGCCGAGGCCCTGGCCGGCCATGGCGAGCGCGAGGTTGACCGTCACCGATGACTTGCCGACCCCGCCCTTGCCGGAGGCGATCGCGAACACCTTCGTGAGCGACCCGGGCTGGGCGAAGGGGATCTCGCGCTGCGGGCGACCGCCACGCAACTGGTCCTGCAGACCCTTGCGCTGGTCGTCGCCCATGACACCGAGGTCGACACTGACCCGTTCCACCCCGGGCAGCGCTGAGACGGCGGCGGTGACGTCGCGGGTGATGGTCTCGCGCATCGGGCAGCCGGCCACCGTCAGCAGCACCCGCACGTCGACCGACCCGCCGGCGACAGCCACTCGCTCGACCATGCCGAGCTCGGTGATGGGTCGCTTGATCTCGGGGTCGTTGACGCCCGCGAGGGCCTCGCGGACCTGCTCCTGGGTGGGGGTGCTCATGCCTGGATGCTACGGACGTCCACCAGCCGCACCCGGCTTCGGGTCACCGCTGCCGCTGCGGTCCTCGAGTTCCGCGAACTCGGAGAGGTCGGCGAGCAGCGATCGCAGCTCCGAGCGCAGGTAGTCGCGCGTGGCCACCTCACCCAGCGCCTGGCGCACGCTGGCCACCTCCCGGGCCAGGAACTCCATGTCGGCGCGTCCCCGCGCCGTCGCCTCCCGGTCCTGCTCCTGGCTCACCCGGTCGCGGGCCTCCTGCCGGTTCTGCGCGAGCAGGATCAGTGGTGCCGCGTACGACGCCTGCAGCGACAGGCCGAAGGTGAGGAAGATGAACGGGTACACGTCGAAGCGCGGCCGCTCCGGTCCGTACGGCGCGTTCCACAACAGCCAGATGATGATGAACACCGTCATGTAGCCCAGGAACCGGGCGGTGCCGATGAAGCGGGCGGCGCGCTCTGCGAAGCGGCCGAAGGCTTCGGGGTCGTACGTCGGCGCGCGCATCAGCCGGGGGCGGACGTCGCGTGGGGTGTCCAGGCGGACCACGCGGTCCTCGGAGGTGCTCACCGTCGTCCCCCGTCGAAGGCCTCGGTCTCCACCGCTGCCTGGCCGACTCCCTGGTCGATGTCGCTGTCGCCGGTGTCACGCCAGTCCTCGGGCAGCAGGTGGTCCAGCACGTCATCGACGGTGACGACCCCCACCAGATGCCCTTGATCGTCGACGACGGGGGTGGCCACGAAGTTGTACGCAGCGAGGTGGCGGGCCACCTCGTGCAGCGACGCGTGCGGTCGGACCGGGTCGAAGTCTCTCTCGACGACCGCGCTGACCAGGGTGGACGGGGGTTCGCGCAGCAGCCGCTGGATGTGTGCCACTCCGAGGAACCTGCCGGTGGGCGTCTCCAGCGGGTTGCGGCAGACGTAGACCATCGACGCCAGTGACGGGCTCAGCTCCGGCGACCGGACCCGCGCCAAGGCGTCGGCGAGGGTGGCGTCGGGGGCCAGGATCACCGGTTCGGTCGTCATGAGTCCACCGGCGGTGCGCTCCTCGTACGACATCAGGCGGCGTACGTCCTCGGCTTCCTCCGGCGCCATCAAAGCCAACAGCTGCTCGGCGGTCTCCGTCGGCAGCTCGGCGATCAGGTCCGCTGCGTCGTCGGGCGACATCTCCTCGAGGACGTCGGCCGCTCGTTCGGTGTCGAGCTGCCCGAGGATCTCCACCTGGTCGTCCTCGGGCAGCTCCTCGAGCACGTCGGCGAGGCGCTCGTCGTCCAGCGCCGCCGCGATCTCGGCGCGGCGCTTGGGAGCGAGGCCGTGGATGACCGCTGCCAGGTCGGCCGGCCGCATCAGGTCCAAGGTGGCCAGCAAGTGGCTCGCTCCCTGGCCGGGAGCGTCGATCTGGAGTCCGGACACGTCTGCCCAGTCGACGATGTGGCTCTGGCCGCGCCGGCGCAGCCGCTTGGAGACCTCGCGGACGGCGACCTTGCGCAGGTACCAGTCACGGGAGCGGTCCTGCTCCATCGCGACGTCATAGACGACACCGGTCACGGGCGGGTCCTTCAGCGTCACCGTGCGGTCCAGCAGCTCACCGAAGACGAGCGTCTCCGCGGCGCGGCGCTCGAAGCGGCGCATGTTCAGCACACCGGTGGTGATGAGGTGGGAGGAGTCCAACGACGTGACCCGCGGCATCGGAAGAAAGACCCGCCGGCGCCCGAGGACCTCGACGACGAGGCCGAGGACACGGGGAGCGCGGGTGGCGGTCGGCAGGCTCACCACGACGTCGCGAACCTTGCCCACCTGGTCGCCTGCCGGGTCGTAGACGACCAGCCCCGCCAGGCGGGCCAGGAAGATCCTCGTCGGCGCGCCACTCACGGTCACCCAGGTTAGCGGCGGTCACCTCGGGGGAGCGGGACGCTGCCGCCGACGGGCATGAGCCGCGCGACGGTCGACTCGCGGGCCCAGCGTTCGGCGGCCTGGTCCGGGTCCGGGAGGTTCAGCCTTGCCGGGAGCAGCACCGCGACTGTCCGCGTCCAGGCCGGCGTGTGCGGGATCAGCACCTCGACCCGGGCCGGGACGGTGGCCGCCCGTTGCCGGGTCGCCCGGTCGCGCAGGATGACGGTCACCTGTGCGGTCTCGGACAGGCCCGGCAAGGGTTGCTCCCCGCCGCCGACCACCACGCACAGCGCACCGTCGTCCCAGCGGTGCCAGACCGGCCGGGAAACCTCGGCCCCGACCGCCACCCAGCACATCGAGGAGCGCTCGGCCAGCTCGGCCACCTCCGCGGGGTCTGCGGGGCCGGTCATCAGGTCACCCTGGCACGGCCGCGACAATGCGCGGGTGACGGTGCTCCTCGCCCTGGTCGGCGTGCTCGGGGTGTCGGCGTCCGGACCGTTGATGGCGGGGACCCAGGCCCCCGCGCTGGCCATCGCTTTTTGGCGCAACGCGTTGGCGACCGGCGTGCTGGTTCCCGTCACGGTCGCTTCCCGGCGCGCCGAGGTGGCCGGCATGACCGCTCGCGAGCTACGGCTCGTGTTCGCCGCGGGAGCGGCACTCGCCCTGCACTTCGGCACGTGGGTGTCGTCGCTCAAGCTCACCTCCGTCGCCTCGGCCACCGCCCTGGTCTGCCTGCAGGTGGGTTGGGTGGTGCTGATCGGACGCCTGCACGGGCAACCGGCGACTCGTGGCGTGCTCGCAGGGCTCGGCGTCTCGTTCGCCGGTGTGCTGGTCGTGTCGGGCATCGACGTCACGATCTCGGCCGAAGCCCTGGCCGGGGACGCCCTGGCGTTCAGCGGTGGTTTCTTCGCCGCGGTCTACACCTGGGTCGGCGCCAGCGCGCGGCGCTCCCTGAGCACCACCACGTACACGACCTTGTGCTACGGGGCCTGCGCGGTGCTGCTGCTGGTCGCCACGATGGCCGCGGGTCAGCCGCTGATCGGGTTCCCTGCCGGCGCGTGGGTGGGGATCCTCGCCGTGACGGTCGCCGCGCAGCTGCTCGGGCACTCGGTCTTCAACCACCTGCTGGCCGTGCTGAGCCCCACGGTGGTCTCGCTGGTGCTGCTCCTGGAGGTGCCGGGAGCAGCACTGCTCGCCGGTGTCTTCCTCGACCAGGCTCCGCCCGCCGGTGTGTACGTCGGGCTCGTCCTGGTGCTGTCCGGCCTTGTGATGGTCGTGACCCAGCCGACGCCACGCCCCGAGCCCGAGGCGGTGGACTGACCTTACCCTGGCCGGGGCGGAGTCGTCTGGTGCTGTGGGGGTCGACGAGGTAGGTGGGCCGAAACGTGACCCTCAGCGCGGACAGGCACAGCATGTACGCGGCAAGGGTCGCCCGCACCTGTCGGCGGCGCGCGTCGATACGCTCGTGCCGACCTGACCGCCGGAGCACACCGAGGTGAAGAGCCCGTGTCACAGTCGCTGCGTCCCCGCCGTTCCTGTCTGGCCGTCCCCGGCTCCAACCCCCGCTTCCTGGAGAAGGCCAAGGGCCTGGACGCCGACCAGGTGTTCCTCGACATCGAGGACGCGGTCGCCCCACTGGCCAAGCCGGACGCGCGCACCAACATCGTTGCGGCGCTCAACGCAGGCGGCTGGGGAGACAAGCTGCGGGTGGTCAGGGTCAACGACTGGACGACCCAGTGGACCTATCGGGACGTGATCGAGGTGGTGGAGGGCGCAGGGGCCAATCTCGACGCGATCATGCTGCCCAAGGTGCAGACCGCGGACCAGGTGACGGCGCTCGACACCTTGTTGACCCAGATCGAGCGGACTGTCGGCCTCGAAGTGGGCCGGATCGGCATCGAGGCACAGATCGAGAACGCGCTGGGCCTGATCAACGTCGACGCCATCGCCGCCTCCTCGCCGCGCGTCGAGACGATCATCTTCGGGCCGGCCGACTTCATGGCGAGCATCGCGATGAAGAGTCTGGTGGTGGGGGAGCAGCCGCCCGGCTACGACGTCGGCGACGCCTACCACTACATCTTGATGCGAATCCTGATGGCGGCGCGGGCGTACGGGAAGCAGGCCATCGACGGGCCCTACCTGCAGATCCGCGACGTCGACGGCTTCCGCCGCGTCGCCGGCCGCTCGGCCGCGCTGGGGTTCGACGGCAAGTGGGTGCTCCACCCCGACCAGGTCGCCGCCGCCAACGAGACCTTCAGTCCGCTGCAGTTGGACTACGACCACGCCGAGAACATCCTCGACGCGTACGAGTGGCACACCTCCGAAGCCGGCGGTGCGAAGGGTTCGGCGATGCTCGGCGACGACATGATCGACGAGGCGTCACGCAAGATGGCCCGGGTCGTCGCGGCCAAGGGCAGGGCCGCCGGCCTGGAGCGCACCGACCGCTGGAGCCCGCCGGAACGGTAGCAGCCAGGAGCCCCCAGGGTCGAACGGGGCGCACTCCGGGTCAGGCGACCGACTGGTTATCCTTAAGGTGGTGTTCATCGAACATTCACCTGCGGGGGTCGATGGAAATGCACCGGGACTATTGGGACCGCTTCTACGCCGGTTCCGTCGACCGCGCGGTGACCGACGAACCCTCGGCATTCGCGAGGTGGGTCCACGAGCAGCACGCTCCAGTGGTGCAGGCTGCTCCGCTGCGGCGACTCGTCGACGTCGGCACCGGCACCGGTCGTGATGGGCTGTGGTTCTCCGCACACGGCTACGACGTGCTCGGGCTCGACTACAGCCCGCAAGCCGTGACACTCGCCGAGAGCCGGGCTGCCGCCGCGGGGCTCACGGCGAGCTTTGGCCTTCTCGACCTCTACGACGACGAGTGGGTGGCCGCCCGCGCCGCGCAGTTGGCCGCGCCGTCCACTTCCGTGTACGCCCGCTTCCTCGTCCACGCCGTCGAGGACGCCGGGCGGGCCAACCTGCTGGCCCTCGCCGCCACCGTCTGCGCCGGGAGTGGGCGGTTGTTCCTCGAGTTCCGCACCGGCAAGGACGCCGAGGCAAAGCACGTCTTCGGTGAGCACTTCCGCCGGTTCCTCGAGCCGTCCGTCGTCGTCGACGAGGCAGAGGAGCTCGGGGGGACGGTGCTGCACCGAGAGGAGGGTCACGGTCTGGCGGTGTACGGCGACGAGGATCCCCACGTGGCCCGGTTGGTGCTCGCGTGGCGTTGAGTCCCGACCCCGACCCCGACCCCGACCAAGGGATCACCGCGCAGCGACCACAGGTCACCGTCTCCGCGCGCGGACTCCGCGTGCTCCCGCGTCTGGACGAGGCAGTCGACGTGTTCATCGGCGACCACCGCGTGTGGTCGTTCAACCCGGCCCGGGAGGCGGCCGACGACGACTGGGCGGTCTGGCCCAGCCAGCTGGGCGAGCGACTCGACGGCGTGGTGTCCTGGTCGGTCCGCCGGCACGTCGGTGCTCAGGTGCTCGCTTCCGGTGAGCTGGCGGTCGGCGGCAGCACTGCCATCGTCGCCGTCGTCGATGACGAGGGTCGTCGGCTGGCCATCGACAAGGCCGGCCGCCTCGCCCGGGTCTTCGCACACAGCGACGCCGAGGAGCGAGACCTGCTGGTGGAGACCCTGACCCGTGCCCTGGACGACCTGCGCCACCGGGGCGGCGCCGAGGCCTTCCTCGCCTTCGGGTGCCTCCTGGGAGCGGTCCGCGACGGTCGCATGATCGGTCACGACAAGGACGCCGATGTCGGGGTGCTCTGCCCGTCGCCGTACCCGGTCGACGTCGCCCGGCAGTCCTTCCGCCTCGAACGGCTCATGAGGTCGCTGGGCTGGCGCACGCGCCGCTGGTCCGGCGGCAACTTCAAGGTCTTCATCGAGCTGGCCGACGGATCGAGTGTCGGCATCGACACGTTCAGCGCCTGGTACGACCTCGAGGGGTTGTTCCACCTCATGCCGAACGTGCGCGCGTCGCTGCCGATGGAGAGCCTGCTACCGGTCGGCAGCGTGACACTCGAGGGTCGGGAGGTCGTCGCCCCGCGCGACCCCGTGCCGCTGCTGGCGGCGACCTACGGTCCCGGCTGGTCGGTGCCGGACCCGGCCTTTCATTACGACACACCGGCAGCGACGGCGCAGCGCCTCACCGGGTGGTTCCGCGGTGAACGGCAAGGGCTCACTCGCCGGGAGAGGTATTGCGGAACCACCGCCGATCACCCGGCTTTCCCTGAACCCTCGGAGTTCGCCCGCTGGGTGCTGCCTCGACTGACCCCGGGGGCCGACGTCGTCGACCTGGGATGCGGCACCGGACGCGACAGCTTCTGGTTCGCCGAGCACGGGCGAAGCGTAGAAGGGCTCGACTACTCCAAGGTCGCGCTGGACCAGGCCGCAGTTGAGTCCCGACGCCGGATGGCCACCGGCACTGCCGCCGTCCCCACCTTCGCGTCCATGAACCTCCACGATCTACGGCAGGTGCTGCACACGGGCGCTCGGCTTGCGGCATCGCCTCGGGCAGTGGACGTGTATGCGCGTTTCGTGGCCGACTCCGTGAGCCCCTCAGCCCGAGCCGACCTGTGGCGTCTGCTGGACATGGCGGGGCGCTCCGGAGGACGCAGCTTCGTGGAGGCACGGTTACAGACCCGCGGCGGACGCAGGGATCTCGACGCACAGGCGTTGCTCGCTGCGGTAGAGCAACGAGACGGCGTGGTGGTCGAGCAGCTGACCGGCCGTGGACTGGCGGTGCGGGACGAGGAGGACCCAATGGTGTGCAGGCTCGTCGTCGAGTGGAGGAGATCGTGAGCAGGAAACCAACCGCCCCCCCGCAGCGGGCTGCCCACGGCCAGGTCGCCCAACGACTGAAGAAGCTGGAGCGACGGTCCAGGCGGCAGGCGAGCCGGATCGCCGAGCTCGAGGCGCAGCTGATGGAAGAACGCCGGCTGCACCGCCGGGTCGCAGAACTCACTGACGTAGTCACCGAGCTGCTGGTGCCCGCGACCGCCCGGGACGAGGACCGGGTCAGAGCCGCGATTGCGAAACTGGACGAGCCTTCCATCCCGAGGTAGCGAGTCAATGCCGGTCGGATGGCGCCGGGGTGAATAATGCCCCTGACCTCGACGAGACCCGGACGTCGTCGGGACAAGACCACAGCGAAGGACACGATGGGCCACGAGGCAGTCATCCTGGCGGCGGGGCTGGGCAGCCGGCTCGGGCGCCCGCACCCCAAGCCGCTGACGCCGCTGGCCACCGGCCAGACCATCATGCGCCAGCAGGTGGACCACTTGCGCGGCCAGCTGGGCGAGCAGCTACGCATCACCGCCGTGGTGGGATTCAAGTTGCACATGGTGGTGGAGGCCAATCCCGACATCGCGTTCGTCTACAACGAGGCGTACGACGTCACCAACACCAGCTTCAGCCTGCGCAAGGCCCTGGAGCACACCGGCGACTCCGGTGTGCTGTGGCTCAACGGTGACGTGGTCTTCGCTGCGGAACTGCTCGATGACGTCGCCAGTCGGCTGGCGGCTGACAGGAGCTTCGTCTGCGTCAACACCGCCTCGGTGGCCGAGGAAGAGGTGAAGTACACCGTCGACGACGACGGGGCCATTGCCCAGCTCTCCAAGACCGTCCTCGGCGGTCTCGGCGAGGCGGTCGGCATCAACTACGTCAGCTCGGGCGACAAGGCCGTGGTGCTGGCCGGGTTGGCGAAGTGCGAGGACCAGGACTACTTCGAGCGCGGCCTTGAGATCGCGATCGAGCAGCACGGCCTGCGGCTGGAGCCGGTCGACATCTCCCGGCACGTGTGCGTGGAGGTCGACATCGAGGAAGACCTGAGCCGGGCCAACGCCCTCATCGGCGCCCCTGGGCGGCGCCGGTGACCTGGGCCGTCACCGAGAAGGGCATCGTGGTCGACGACGGCCCAGACCGCATCGTCGACGTCCTGCTGGGCGACCAGCGGATCTGGTCGGTGCACAGCCAGGTCCGAGCCCGCAACGTCGACGGCGTCCGCCTGGTGCGCTGGCCGCCGGCGCTGGCCCCGCGTGTCACCGGCTCCGCGCGCTGGCGCCTGATCGACCACGGAGACGCCGAGGTGCTGCTCGACGAGCAGGTCACGCTGGGTGGCGTGGACAGCCCGGCCAGCCTGGTCGACGAGCACGACCAACCGCTGACGCTGGACAAGTTCGGCCGTCTGCAGGTTGCCTTCGCGGCGGCCGCGGAGGGCACCGTCGGGGCTCTCGTCGACGGCGTGGAGCTGGTGCTCGGCGTGCTGGCCCAGACCGGTCTGCCCGCCTTTCCCGCGTACGGGACGCTGCTCGGCGCGGTGCGGGAGGGTCGAGTGCTGGCACACGACTCCGACGCCGACGTCGCTTACTTCTCCGAGCACTCCGCCCCGGTCGACCTGATCCGAGAGTCGTACCGGATCGAGCGCGCCCTGGTGGCAGCCGGGTTGAAGGTGCGGCGTGGCTCTGGACTGATGATGAAGGTCCGCATTCCCGGTCCCGGTCCCGGGAGGCGCGGCATCGACGTGTTCTGCGCCTTCTTCGTCGGTGACACCCTCTACGTCATCCACCAGGTCGCGACCCGCATGCGCCGCGACCAGGTGTTGCCGCTCGGCACGGTCACGCTGCAAGGCCGTGAGCTGCCGGCGCCCGCCGACCCTGACGCCTTTCTCACCGGCATGTACGGCCCGACGTGGCGCGTGCCCGACCCGGCCTTCCGGTTCAGCACACCCCGCGAGGTGCACGACCGGCTCGACGCCTGGATCGGCGGCCTGCGCGGTGAGCGCAACCACTGGATGCGCCGGTACGCGCCGCTGAGCGACGACCCCGTGCGGGCCAGCCGGGGTGGCTGGTCGACGTGGGTGCTGGACCGGCTGCCGCCCACGATGCCGGTGCTCGACATCGGCTGCGGGCGAGGTGGCGACGTGCTCGCGTACGCCGACGCGGGCCATCAGGCGACTGGGATCGACCTGGTCCCAGCGGCGGTGGCGGCCGCCCGCCGACGCGCACGAGCCAAGCACATGAACGCCGACTTCGCGGCGGTCAACGTAGGTGACCTGCGCCATGTCCTCGCCACGACGGCGTGGTGGGCCCGCCGGCGACCCGCAGCCAAGGGCCGTGCTGTCACCGCCCGGCTGCTGCTCGACGCCGTGCCGGGCGAGGCGCGGGAGAACGTGTGGCGGATCTGCCGCACCCTGCTGCGGCCGGGCTCGCGCGCGCCGGCGGAGGGTGGGCGCGCCCTCCTGGAGGTGCTCGACGCCTCCGTCGCCGACGAGAAGCAGAACCTGTTCGTCAAGACCGAACGGCTGCAACCCATCCCCCTCGACCGGCTGCGCGCTGAGATCGCCTCGTGGGGTGGGCAGGTGACCGAGATGGAGCACGTGCGAGACGGCGGCGACGCGCCGTCGACGACGAGGATGGTGGTGACATGGCAGTGAGCGGGCCGACAGGGCCGGAGGGACAGCCCCTGACCGGCCTGGCCGCGGCACGGGCACGGCTGGGCAACCTGCAACGTCAAGCATCCGGTCGAGGGGAAGCGGAAGCACTGCAGGACCGGGTGGCCGCACTGGAGGACCAGGTGGTCGTACTGGAGGACCAGGTGGTCGCACTGGAGGCCGAGCTGGCCGACAACCGAGCGCTGCACCGTCGGCTGGCCGAGCTCACCGACGTGGTCACCGAGCTGTGCGTACCGCTCGTCGAACGGGACAGGACCGGTGTCGCCGAGGTGCTCAAGCGCTACCGGCAGAGTTTGTGAGCGACCGGGCTCGCGGTGGCTGAGCGAGCGGTGCTGCACGTCGGCACCCCCAAAACCGGTACCACCTACCTGCAGAGCGTGCTCTGGGCCAACCGCGAGGAGTTGTGTGCGCAGGGCATCCTGCTCCCCGGCCGGGGGCGGCGCGATCACCTGTGGTCCTCGATCGCGGTCCGCGGGGACACCCGCATGGCCAACCGGCATCCGACGGCTCGGGGGGCCTGGGACCGGGTCGTGGCCGACGCCCGGGCCTGGCCCGGCACCGTGCTGCTCAGCCACGAGTTCTTCGGCGGAGCCAGCACGGATCAGGCGCTGGCCGCGGTGGAGGCGCTCGGGGCGCCCGAGGTCGACGTCGTGGTGACGGCTCGGGAGGGGGTCGCCCTCGTCGGCTCGCACTGGCAGGAGTACGTCAAGAACGGCGGCACGGAGCCGCTGTCCGCCTACCCGCAACGCTCCCGCGGGCCGCTGTACACCTGGTCGTGGCAGATGCTCGACCTCGGTGACGTGCTTCGGCGGTGGTCAGCGGTCACCACACCCGACCACGTCCACGTCGTCACGCTGCCCGGTTCCGGCAGCCCGCCCACCGAGCTCCTGGCCCGGATGTGCACGGTGCTGCGTGTCGATCTGTCCCGGCTCGACACTGAGGTGGCCCGGCCCAACGAGTCCCTCGGCGTGGTGGAGGTGGAGCTGTTGAGACGGGTCACCCCGCACCTGCACGCGGACTTCGGCTCGGCGCAGGACCGGGGGAGGTGGATCCGCGGCTACCTCGGACAAGACGTACTGGTCCCGCGCGGTGGGGATCGCTTCGAGCTCGCGGGCGACCAGCGCGCGGCCGTGGCCGAACGGGCGGCAGCGGCTGTTGCGTACGTGCGCGACGCCGGCTTCCACGTGGTCGGCGACGTAGCCGCCCTGCATCCTCCGACCAGCGGCGCGACCGCACGACACCCCGACGACGTCACCATGCAGGAGCTCCTGGACGCCGCCACGTGGACCATCGCCCGGCTGCTGGCCGATGTGCGCCGGCTGTCCGATGGCCAGGATGGTCGGGGTGCTCAGCGCGCCGACACCGGCGAGGACGGGCTCGGACCGGCTGCGGATGCGCAACGCCCCCGACTGCTCGGCTGGCTCGGCCGGGTGCGTCGGCGGCTTCGCCCGTGAGTCCCACGTGGGCGTCGCTGCTCCGGCGGCCGGCGGAGCTCTCGATCAGCGAGGTGTCGCTGGGCGGTGTGAGCGGTCGGGGCGAACGCGACGCCGTGCTCGAGGTGTTCTTCGACGACCGGTCCGTCTGGGCGTTCCGCTTCCTGCGCGACTCCGAGCCGGCGGGGTCGGAGCGCCTGGTGCCATGGCCCATGGTCCTGCGCCTGCGGCTCGACGGAGCCGTTCGGGTCCGCGTGAATGAGCACTCGTCGGGCGCCGTGCTCTATGACCGCGAGGTCCGGTTCGGGTCCGGCCAAGGGCGGATCGTCGTCACCGACGGCAACGGCCGCCCGCTGGCGGTCAACTCCAAGGGCCGGCTGGCCGCGCCGCTGTCGCAACGGGGACCGCAGGTCGTCGCCACCGTGCTCGACGCTGCCGAGGACGTCCTCGCGGTGATGCGCGGTGCCGGCGTCGAGGGCTTCCTCGCGTACGGCACGCTGCTCGGCGCCGTCCGCACCGGCCACGTCATCGCTCACGACTACGACGCCGACCTCGGCTACCTCAGCTCGCGTGAGTACCCGGTCGACGCGATCACCGAGTCCTACCGACTCGAGCGAGCCATCCGCAGCCGCGGCTACTGCATCCGTCGCTACTCCGCGATGGCGTTCCAGGTGGTGCTCGACTCGACTGATCCGCAGTACCCATGGCTCGACGTCTTCGGCTCCCTGATCGTGGGGGACATGCTCTACGTCTTGTGGGACGTGGCCGCACCCCTGCGCCGTGACCAGGTCCTCCCCTTGGGCACCTGCGCACTGGAGGGACGCGACTTCTCGGTCCCCCGCGACGTCGACGCCTGGTTGACGGCCACGTACGGCCCGTCCTGGCGCGTCCCGGACCCCGCGTTCCACTTCGACACGCCACGCAGCACCAGACGTCGGTTGAGCGGCTGGTTCGGCCGGTTGAATCGTGGCCGCCACCCGTGGGATCTCGTCCACGAGCTCGTCGACGTGGACCGCGTCGACGAGGAGCCCTCCAGGTTCGCTCGGTGGGTCGATCAGCAGGAGCCCGATGCCGACGTCGTCGTGGACGTCGGGTGCGGCGTTGGCACCGATGCCTTGTCGTACGCCCGGTCGTCGGTTGCCAGCAAGCCCCGGACGGTCCTGGGACTGGACTTCTCCGAGGTGGCGCTCGCCAAGGCCCGCACCCGAGCCGAGCGAACGGTTGCCGCGGTGTCGTTCAGGCTGGTGAACCTCGCCGACCTGCGCTCGGTCCTGGTGCAGGGCGCCGTTCTCGCCCGGCTGCCGGGACGCCGTGTCCTGACGGCTCGCTTCGTCGCCGACACGCTCACCGGAGCCGAACGGGCCTACCTGTGGCTGCTGGCCAGCATGGCGCTGCGGGGCGCGGGCGTGATGTACGTCGAGGTCGCCCTCGCGCGCGACCCGCGCCAGCCAGAATTCGCGTCCGCCCACCGGTTGCGCAAGCTGCCCGAGCATGTGCTCCGGGCCGAGGTGGAAGCCGCCGGCGGAACGATCCACGAGCGGCTGGTGTCGCCGTCGTCACCGGCGAGCACCGACCCTGACACGATCCGGATGGTGTTGTCATGGCCGAGGTGACCGACGAGCTGGTCGAGCTGCGCCGACGCATGGCGGCGCTCGAACAGGAGGTGTACGAGAGCCGCGGGCTGAACCGTCGGCTGGCCGAGCTGATCGACGTGGTCGCCGAGCTGCTGTTGCCAGCCACCCTGCCGGACGAGGAACGGCTACGAGCCGCACTGGAACGGCTCGGCGGGTCGACGTGACACCGTCCGCGGCTGGCAGGATGTCCGCGTGAACCCCCCCGGACCCGACGTGCGGCGGGTGTATCTACACATCGGCCACGCCAAGACCGGCACGTCGTACCTGCAGAGCGTGTTCTGGGGGTCGCGGGAGGTGCTGGCCGGCTCTGGGCTGGTCCTGCCGCTGCGCGGCCCCGGCGACCACTCCCACCTCGCCCTGGCCCTGCGCGGGGAGCTGGACGAGTCCACCGACGGCGCGGCCGCCTTCACGGTGGAGGAGCGGCTCGTGGAGGGGTTGGCCGAGCTGGAGGCTCCACGGGTGCTGATCACCCACGAGTTGCTGTCCGCGGTGTCAGCGGCCGAGGCGGCCCGGTTCCGTGACCGGCTCGACGGGTACGAGGTGCACGTGGTGCTCACCGTGCGCGACCTGCGCCGGCAGATCCCGGCCGAGTGGCAGCAGCGGGTGAAGACCCGCGGGACGCTGACGTACGAGGAGTTCCAACGAGGTGTGGTCGAGCGCTCGGGCCGAGGCCGGAAGTTCTGGCTCGTGCAGGACACCCCCGACGTGGCCGAGCGGTGGCGCGGGGACCTTTCGCCCGAACGGGTGCACATCGTCACGACGCCACCGGCGGGCTCGGCCCCCACCCTGTTGCTGGAGCGCTTTTGTCGCGTGCTCGGGGTCGACCCCGCGCTGCTCGACACCACGGTGAGCCGCCGCAACGAGTCCCTCGGCGCCCCTCAGGTAGAACTCCTGCGGCGTGTCAACGCCGCGCTCGGCGACCGGTTGCCGCACCCCCGGACCGGCTACAACCGCGTCGCCAGGAACGACTTCGCCAACGAGATCCTCGCCGCCCAGGCCGGGGAGCGGATCGACCTGCCACCGCACCTGGACGACTGGTGCCGGCTGGAGGCCGAACGCATCGTCGAGCACATCCGCTCGACCGGCTACGACGTGTCCGGTGACCTCGACGACCTCCTGCCGGCTGCTCGTACCGGCGCCGCGCACCCGCCCGAGGTCACCGACGAGCAGGTGGCCGTGGCGGCCGCGGACGGGATCGCCGCCCTGCTGACCCGGCGGCACCAGGACGCCGAGCGGATCCAGCAGCTGGACCGCCAGCTGCGCCACGCCGAGGGAAAGCCCGACGTCGCTGGTCGCCGGAGGACCCTGCGGCAACGCCTGGCCGTGCGCAGCCGCCTGCGCCGGATGTGACCGGGTTCATGGATCTCCCGCGGGTGCGTGCTCGACTCCGGCGCGTAAGTTCGCCCTACCGCTGAACTCCCCGGGAAGGGACCGCATCGAGCATGGGTCGCCTCGCCGCTACCGAAGGCCTCACCGACGTCCAGCAGGAGATCGTCGATACCGTCCGCACGTTCGTCGACAAGGAGATCCTCCCGTACGCCACCGACCTCGAGCACAAGGACGAGTACCCGCAGGCGATCGTGGACGGTCTCAAGGAGCTCGGCATCTTCGGCCTGGTCATCCCCGAGGAGTACGGCGGCCTGGGGGAGTCACTGCTGACGTACGCGCTCGTGGCCGAGGAGATCGCCCGCGGCTGGATGAGCGTCTCGGGCGTCATCAACACCCACTTCATCGTGGCGTACCTGCTCATGCAGCACGGCACCGACGAGCAGAAGCACAGATACCTCCCGCGCATGGCCACCGGTGAGGTACGCGGCGCCTTCTCGATGTCGGAGCCCGGCTGCGGCTCCGACGTCAGCGCGATCAGGACGAAGGCCGCGAAAGGTGAAGACGGCGACTACACGATCGACGGTGCCAAGATGTGGCTGACCAACGGGGGGTCGTCGACGCTCGTCGCGGTGCTGGTCAAGACAGACGAGGGTGCCGCTTCGGTCTACAAGAACATGACGACGTTCCTGGTGGAGAAGGAACCGGGTTTCGGTGAGACCGCACCCGGGGTCACCGTGCCCGGCAAGATCGACAAGATGGGCTACAAGGGCGTCGACACCACCGAGCTGGTCTTCGAGGACCACCGGATCGGCGCCGGGCAGATCCTCGGCGGCGAGCCCGGTCGGGGCTTCTACCAGATGATGGACGGGGTCGAGGTGGGCCGCGTCAACGTGGCCGCGCGCGGCTGCGGGGTGGCGCTGCGCGCCTTCGAGCTCGGCGTCACGTACGCCCAGCAGCGCGAGACGTTCGGCAAGAAGATCGCCGAGCACCAGGCGGTGCTGTTCCGCCTGGCCGAGATGGCCGTCAAGGTGGAGGCGGCGCACCAGATGATGGTGCGGGCCGCGCGCACCAAGGACGCGGGGGAGCGGGGCGACCTCGAGGCGGGCATGGCGAAGTACCTCGCCAGTGAGTACTGCTCGCAGGTGGTCGAGGACGCCTTCCGCATCCACGGCGGCTACGGCTACTCCAAGGAGTACGAGATCGAGCGGCTGTACCGCGAGGCGCCGATGCTGCTGATCGGAGAGGGCACGGCCGACATCCAGCGCATGATCATCGGCCGGCGCCTGCTGGCGGACTACAAGCTCTGACCGCAGTGTCGGCCGCAGTGTCGGCCGCAGTGTCGGCCGAGTGTCGGTCATAGTGCGGTCATGGCCCAGCGCGTACTGCTCCATGCGGGGACACCGAAGTCGGGGACGACGTTCCTGCAGTCCCTGCTGTGGGCCAACCGGGACCCCCTAGGCGACTCTGGCGTGTTGTTGCCGGGCGAGCGCGCGTTCGACCACAACCGGTTGGGTGCCGCGCTGCGTACGTGGCGTCCCGATGCCCGGCGCCAGCGCAACCGCCGGTTCTGGGACCAGTTCGTCGATGCCGCCGCCGCATGGCCCGGCACGGTCGTGCTCAGCAACGAGTGGATCGTCAGGGCCGACGCCGAGCAGCTCCGGCATGCGGTGACCGCGCTGGCACCCGCGAAGGTCGACGTCGTCCTGACCGCCCGCGATGCCGTGGCCCAGGTGCCGGCGGCGTGGCAGGAGTCACTCAAGGTGGGAAACAGCACCTCTCTTGGCGACTTCCTCGCCGCGATGGACACCGAGGGGGGCCAGTGGACGTGGCGCCACCTCGACGCAGCGCACGTGCTCGCCCAATGGGCCGAGGTGCTGCCGGCCGGCTCCTGCTCCGTGGTGACCCTCCCGCCCAGCGGCTCCCACCCCGCGGTGCTGTGGAGTCGCTTCGCGGACGTGCTCGGTGTCGACCCCGCTGGCTACGACATCGCGGGCGTCGTCGCCAACCGGTCGCTCGGCGCAGAGGCCGCGGCTCTGCTGCAGCAGATCGGGCCCGCTCTTCGTGCAGCGGTCGACGCTGACTCCGGCGGCTGGATGGAGCAGTACCGCTGGATCCGTCAGTACGTCGGGCACGAGCTGCTGCTCGCGCTTCCGGGTCACCCGATCGGGCTGCGTACAACCGACGTGGCAGCGTTGCGGACACGTGCCCAACAGACGGTGACACGACTCGCCGAGGGCGGCTACCACGTGTCAGGTGAGCTCAGTGACCTGTCGTCGGCGACCGTGCCGCCGGACGCGGTGCACCCCGACGACGTGACCGATTCCGACAAGCTCGCCGTCGCCGTCGCCCTGCTGCCCCGGCTGCTGGCCCGGGTACGCACGGAGAACCTCGCCGGGAGTGCGAGCCAGGGCTGAGCCGATCAGGGGCCGATCAGGGGCCGATCAGGGGCGCAACGGCGGGACACCGATCTCGGTGAACAACGTCTCCCACTGCTCGCACACCCGATCGGGCAGGTAGCGGGCCGAGGACGCGAGGGCTCCGGCACCGAGCCGGGTCCGCAGGGCGTCGTCGTCCATCACCTGACACAGGGCGGCAGTCAGCGCCTCGACGTTGCCGTTCTCGACCAGCAGACCGTTGACGCCGTGCTCGATCAGCTGCCGAGGCCCCTCGGGGCAGTCGAAGCTGACCATGGGGACGCCCTTGCTCATGGCCTCCAACAAGACCATCGGCAACCCCTCGAACCGCGAACTCATCGCGTACACCGCGGCATTGGCCAGCCGGGCCTCGAACTGGTCGGTGAAGCCCATGAGTCGCACCCGCCGTCTCAGCCCGAGCCGCCGGATCTGGTCGGACAGCTCGGAACGAAGCCTGCCCTTGCCATACAGGTGCAGCTTCCAGTCCGGGTGGGTCTGCGCCAGTGGGGCGAAGGCGTCGATGAGTCGGTCGAAGCCCTTTTGCGCAGTCAGCCGCCCGGCCGCGACGATGATCTTGCTGTCGAGCGGAGCCAGGCCAGTCACCGCGAAGGGCGACGTGTTGGGGATGGCCAGTACGCGGATCGTTGAGTCGGCGCCGAGGAAGTCCTGCCACCGCTGCCGGTCCTCCTCCGTCAACGTCAGCACGGCGTCGAGCCCGTTGCTCGCCTGCTTGACCGCCGTGGCCAGGGTGTCACGCCGCCCGTCGAAGCTCAGGTGCTCCTGCGTGACCACTCGGACGCACGGGCGCGTCCATCGGGTGGCGGCCATCGCGAGCTCGGGCCGGGTGGCCACCAGCACTCCTGGTTCGAGTGGGCGCAACAGCCGGCGCAGCTTGAAGTCGGTCAACAGCGACAGCGAGGGATCGTTGCGTCCGGCCGTCAGCCGCGTGGGCCGGGCGTCGAGCCAGCGCGCGCAGGGGGAGCGCGAGGGGTCGTCGCGGGCCCGTACGTGCTTGCCGCCGGCCACGACGTGGTCCTCGGCCCAGCGGAGCCGGACGCCGTCCGCCACGGCGTAGTACGGCGTCTCCCACGGTCGGGCGACGCTGATCACCTCGACCTCGTGGCCGCGGCGGGCCAGGTGACCGGCAAGCGTGAGGACGGTGCGGGGCACCCCGCCGGTGCCGTAGACGTGCAGCGCGAGGAAGTAGACCTTGCGTGGTGTCGGCGCAGTGGTCGAGACGTCCGCAGCGGCGACCACGGGCGAGTCCTCCACGGCATCGGACCTTACTAGAGTGTCCCACCACCGAACCGATCGACACGAGCAGGGGAGCCGATGTCACCAGCAGAACCGATCGCAAGCACCGACCTGCGTCGGCTGGTGGTGGTCGCCGGCTCCGGGCGCAGCGGAACCAGCTCTGTCGCAGGGGTGCTCCAACACCTGGGTTTGGTGATCCCGCCGCCACAGGTCGAGGGCAACCGCAGCAACCCGCGTGGCTTCTTCGAGCCGCGCTGGGTCGTGGACTTCCAGAGCCAGCTGCTGCGGCGCTCGGAGGTCCGGCTCACCGACGCCCGCCCCGAGGCGGTCGCCGCCACCGTGGCTGTCGGCTCGGAGCCGACAGTGCAACGGCAGCTGGGCGCCTGGTTGTCCTCCCGGCTCGAAGGGGCCCCCGAGCTGGTGATCAAGGACCCCCGCAACAGCTGGTTCCTGCCGATGTGGAGGGAGGTCGCGCACACCACGGGCGCCGTACCAGGATTCCTGACCATGCTGCGCCATCCGGCCGAAGTCGTGGGCAGCAAGGCGGAGTACTACAAGAACAAGGGTGCCGGACGAGGCAGACGCCAGGTGCAGATCACGCGGGTGGCGGGGTGGCTCAACATCTGCCTGTCCACCGAGGAGCTCACGCGGGGCTCTCGGCGGGTGTTCCTGCGCTACACCGACCTCCTGGACGACTGGCGCCCTCCGGTGCAGGTCGCTGCCAAGGCCCTGGACCTGAGCCTTCGCACCGGCTGGGACGAGGCACGGACGGCGGCCGTGGACGCGTTCTTGGATCCGGACCTGCACCGGGTGCACACCGGTTGGGACGACATCGACGTGCCGACCGAGCTGCGGGACCTGGCCGAACGGGCATGGGGGCTCCTCAACGTGCTGGTCGACGCCGGCGGCCACGACGCAGCGGCCCAGGCGGGACTCGACGACATCCGCACCCGCTACGCGTCCATGTACGCCGACGCCGAGGCACTCGTGCAGTCCACGATCGACGCCCCGTCGCCTCCCCAGGTCCCCGGCCCTCAGCAGCAGGAAGCAGCGCCGGACCCGCCGGTCGTACCGACCTCGCCGGTCGTACCGGTCGCGCCGGTCGCGCCGGCCCGTCGGGCGGTCTCGGCGGTGCGCCGCCGGCTGCGCGCCTCGACCAGACGCTGATGCCGTCTCTCAGGGCGCGGTCAGGTGCGGGTGCCAGACTGGACACCGGAGGTACACCTATGGCCAGGCAGATCGCCTCGATGCGCGCGATGCAGCCCCCGTCAGGGGCGGGGGTGGGCACCTACGACACGTACGCCGACGCCCAGCGCGCCGTCGACTTCCTCTCCGACTCCGAGTTCCCGGTGCAGCACGTGACGATCGTGGGCAACGACCTGCGGATGGTGGAGCGCGTGACCGGGCGGCTCACCCAGAACCGGGTCGCACTCGGCGGTGCCGCCGGTGGCGCCTGGTGGGGACTTTTCATCGGCACCATGCTCGTGCTGTTCAGCACCGGGACGTACAGCGCCCCGCTGCTGGTGCTGCTGACGGTGCTGATCGGCGCGGTGTTCGGCGCGGTGTTCGGACTCATCGGTTACGCAGCCACCGGCGGTCGGCGCGACTTCACCTCGACCAGCAGTGTCGTGGCGACGTCGTACGACGTGCTCTGCGAGCACACCCACGCCGACGCGGCTCGCGACGTGCTGGGGCGTCTCAGCCGTAACTGACCCGTCCCAGGCCAGCGGCGCACTCCCAGCGGCTCACTCCCACTGCCAGGAGTCCAGGATGCCGCCGACGATCGCTTCGGCGTCGCGCGCGCGGGCATCGCTCAACGTCACGGTCAGCGTGTAGGCCGTGTCGTTGTGCACGGCGACGTACTGGATGAGGGTCGCCCCGGCCGACTTGACCACCGCGGACTGGCCAATGGCCTTCTCGCCGTCCATCTGCGCGTCAGCGATCGGCTCGGGGCGCACGCCGATGGCGTTCTCGACCTGGCTGGCGAGCTGCTCGCGTACGCCCTCGTTGTCCACCGTCTCGCCGCCGGCCGGCGTGACGATCGTGTTGAGGTTGCTGGCGAACGACGTCTCGCTGGTGTCGCCGTAGACCAGGTCGGCCATCGCCAGCTGCGGCACCTTCTTGGCCTTCTTGGACAGGTCGGTCCAGCCGGTCGGCACCGCCAGGGAGTATCCGTCGCCTTGGACCAGGTCGCCTTGCGGCTCGTCCGTCGGCGCGGAGGTCTCTGTCGGCTCGGAGGTCGGCGCGGAGGTCTCAGTCGGCTCGGAGGTCGGCTCGGAGGTCGGTTCGGAGGTCGGCGAGCTGGACTCGGTGTCGTCCGAGGTGGGATCGGTGGTGTTGCCACAACCGCTCAGCGCGAGCATGGCGAGGACCGCGGTGGCGGCAGCGGTGCTACGACGGGGGAGCGCGGGGCGCGAGGCGATGGGCATGGGCATGGGCATGATGGTAGGGGTCCGAAGGGTCGCAGGGATGAATCTGGCACGGTGCCGACCGGTCAGGCAGCATGAGCGGGCCGCTGGACGAGACAGCCGCTCCCCCACCCGAGAGGATCCGCCATGCAGTTCGGTCGAAGCTACGAGGAGTTCGAGGTGGGGGCGACGTACCGGCACTGGCCCGGCAAGACCGTGACCGAGTACGACGATCACCTGTTCTGCCTGCTGACCATGAACCACCACCCGCTGCACCTGGACTCCCACTACGCCGAGGAGTCCACACAGTTCGGCCGCAACGTCGTCGTCGGCAACTACGTCTACTCGCTGCTGCTCGGCATGAGCGTCCCGGACGTCTCGGGCAAGGCCATCGCGAACCTCGAGGTGGAGTCGTTGCGTCACGTCGCCCCGACGTTCCACGGTGACACGATCTACGGGCAGAGCACCGTGCTCGACAAGCGGGAGAGCCAGTCCAAGGACGACCGGGGCGTCGTCGTCGTCGAGACCACGGGCTGCAACCAGGACGGCACCGTCGTCTGCGTCTTCCGGCGCACGGTGATGGTGCCCAAGAACAGCTACCTCGAGGCACGTGGCGGGGAGCAACCGTCCCGGCCGCGCATGATCGACCGTGACTGACGGGTCGACGACCGGACGGGTACGGTCCGGGCATGAGGGCGACGGCTGATCCGGTCGAGCTGTGGCTCGTGCGGCACGGCGAGACGACGTGGAGCCGCGACGGCAAGCACACCTCGGTGACCGACCTTCCCCTGACTCCGGTGGGCGAGCGCGCAGCGGCGGCGTTGCGTGGGCGCCTGGCCGAGGTCTCGATGGACCTCGTGCTCTGCTCGCCGCGCCGCCGCGCGGTGGACACCGCAGTCCTCGCCGGTTTCGTGGAGCCAACGCTCGTTCCGGACCTCGTCGAGTGGGACTACGGCGATTACGAGGGTGTGACCACCGAGGAGATCCGGACCCGTGACCGCGACTGGTCGCTGTGGGTCGACGGCTGCCCCGGCGGGGAGTCACCGCAGCAGGTGCAGGAGCGTCTGGACCGCGTGGTCGAACGCATCCGTGCCGAGCGCGGGCGGGTGCTGGCGGTCGGACACGGACACTCCTTGCGGGCGCTCGCGGCCCGGTGGGTCGCGCTGCCGGTCGCGGCCGGAGCGTCGCTGCTGCTGCACACCTCGACGCTGTCGGTGCTGTCCTACGACCGGGGCACCCCCGTCATCGAGCGCTGGAACGGCTGAGCCTCGTCAGCGCAGTGCCACGACCGCAGTGTGGCCGATCTGGTCGATCGCGAGCTGTGGCCGGTGAGGCGTGCGCCACGAGCACGTCGGCGGCCAACCACGGCCGCACCTGCGCCAGCGCGGGGCGTAGGCGGTCGAAGCTCCCCCCGTGTTCCCCCATCGCGTTGAACCTGGCGAACATGCAGGGTCAGCCCGGCAGCACGCCCCAGTCCCGCAGCGTGTCCAGCAGGCCGGGCGAGCAGGGGAGCCGCTCGACCGCCGCCGGATCGAACCAGCCGACCGCACTCGCGTCGTCACCGGCGCGCAGCGCGCCACCCACGACGCGACAGGCCAGGTCGTCCACCGCGTACACCCGGCCCGGCCCGGCCGGCAGCTCCACGGTCCCGACCGTGCGGAGGACCTCCACCCGCAGCCCGGTCTCCTCGTGCACCTCACGGACGACCGCGGTCTCGATGTCCTCGCCGGCGTGGACGCGGCCGCCGGGCAAGGACCACATGCCTGCCGCGGGCTCATTGGCACGGCGCACGAGCAGCAAGCGATTCGCATCGAGCACGATCGCGCCCGCGCACTGCACGCGCTCCAGCGGCGCGTCACCACGCACGTCCACGCACCCGAACGTAACCGGCCGGACTGGCGTGCGGGTTGCGGGTCTGACGTGGCGGGTGCACGGGTCGGGGTGGGCGAACCGGTGCACAAACCACGTCGGAGGGACCGCGAACCGGACCGCCGGAGGGACCGCGAACCGGACCGCCGGTCTTGACGCTGGCTGAACCGCACCGGCACCCTGCCCAGCGGGAGGCTGCGATGAACCGCAGGTACGGATGCCCGCGCTGCGGCGCGCCGGTGAGCTCCCTCGACCGCCCCGGCCCGCCGGCCGTGGACGCCGCCTCGCGCGATCTTTGGTGGTGCGAGGCCGACGGGCTCGTGGACCCACTAATGCCTGCGGTCGAGCCCTCGGTGCACGTGCTGCTCGATCACCTCACGACTTCCCCGTACCCCACGTGGCTGCCGTGGCCACTGCCCGAGGGGTGGTCCGTGGCCGGCGTCACGTCGGCGGGGATCACCCGACGTACGGCGAGCGTGGTGGCGCTGAGCGGTCCAGACCCGCTGGGCGGTCCCGGTGACTTGCTCGTCGTGTGCGAGGACCCGGGCACCGGTCTCGGCTGCCGTCTCGCAGGCGTCGCCGGTCCTGATCCTGGCCCGGAGATCCGACCCACCGAGCCGCACACCCGGGTCCAGGTCGACGGCCACGCCACGCCGCTGTGGTGGGTCGGGTCCCCGCGGGACCGCGACGTCCTCGTGGGCGAGGCCGGGGGGCGGTGGCTGTGGCTCGTCGCCTACCCCGCCACCAGTGGGGTGCTCGTGCACGACCGGTGGCAGCTGGTGGACCTGCACGACCTCGTCTCCGAGCTCGAGTTGGTGCCGCTGACGGGTCTGTGCGGGCGTCTGCTGGGAGTGGCCTGAGCCCTGATCCACCGACGGGCCGGCACGGTGTGAGCGTGGCGTAGAACGAGAATGCCCTCCTGAGCAGGGAGGATGTCGATTGCGACGTCGTCATCCACCAACTCAAGAGGGGCACCTCGTAAGTGA
>JAABUN010001110.1_pt1 | contig 63403 bp, 54 predicted proteins | sample 5559311 | NCBI WGS metagenome assembly JAABUN01 (sample SAMN10711877, study PRJNA513370) | rock metagenome | isolation source: Antarctica rocks | place: Antarctica: Victoria Land, Siegfried Peak sud
AGCCTCCTGCTCCGCCGGACTTTCCCGAACTTGCGCTCTTAACGCTGAAACCGTCTGAGCTTGAAAATCAATTGTGCCGAGAAGAATCACCAGAGCAGTCGCCAGACAGAAAGTAAAAGTTTTTTGCGTGATTTGTTTTATACTTTGAAGTTCCATTGTTTTTCCTTAAATTTTAATTTTTAGTTTGCGGGACAATCGGTAAGACTTCTTAACGCCGTGCCGATTTATGAAAACAATCTAATACAACGGATTAAAACAATTTTGGCAGACAACCGTAACTACTCGAATGAGTAGGTCGGTGAAGAAAAAATTTATTGATTTTTAGACCAGATGCTCACGCAAGGCTTTTGTGACGGCTTCGGTTTTTGAGTGGACTTGCAGTTTTTCGTAGATATTTTTCAGGTGAAACGAAACGGTGTGAACGGAGATACCGAGTTCTCCGGCGGCGGTTTTTTTGTGATGTCCTTCGATGAGAAGTTTGAGAAGTTCGGTTTCCTGCGGCGTCAAGCGGTAATCAGCGTGTTCGGGCGGACGAAACGCGCGAAAAAGATTGACGACGCGGGCGGCGATCGTCGGCGACATCGGCGAGCCGCCGTCAACCGCTTCTTTTAACGCTTCGAGCAGACGCGCGGGCGGCGTGTTTTTCAAAAGATAACCGTTCGCGCCGTTGCACAGAGCATTGAAAATTTCCGTGTCGTTATCGTAAATCGTCAGCGCAATGATTGGAATTTCAGGGAAAATCTCTCTGATTTTGACGATGCCTTCCGTACCGCTCATACCGGGCAAGCCTAAATCAGTTAAAACCGCGTCGGGCTTGTCTTTTTCGATTCTGACAAGCGCGGTTTCCATCATTCCGTAGCTTGCCACGCAATCAAAACCTGCCGTGCCGTTGATAAGAGCGGTCAAGCCTTCGCGGATTTCACGAAGGTCTTCAATCAACACGACGCGCACGGGCGGTGCGGTATCGGTTTGATAAATTTCTGCTGTTTGAAGCATTGGTGGTTTAATGTAGCGCGAAAAAGTCTGCTTGTCGCCTACTCATTCGAGTAGGGCTGGGAGCGCAGGCGGCTCGCCTGCAATGTTTGCAAAGCAAACAAACCGCGTCCAAATTATCTACGCATCCGTTTTAATCAGGAGCAGGCGAGCCGCCTGCTCCTCCAGCATCAAACCTGATTCATTTTCTTTAACAGCAACTCAAATTTGACAATCGTTCCGTCGCCGGAATCAATCGTCAAATCTCCGCCGAGCGCGCGGGCGCGGCGCGACATACTGTGCAAACCTTGTCCGTCCGATTGCGAATCAATGTTAAAACCTCTGCCGTTGTCTTTAATTTGCAAAAACAAAGTCGCCTCGTCCACGCGAAAATCAATTGCAACTTGCGAACAATTCGAATGTTTTGCCGCGTTATTAACGGCTTCTTTGAAAATCAGCAAAACATCGCGCCTGACGCCGACGCTCAATTTCAAATCCGTTTCAACGGTTGGCGCGTCGAATTCCAAATCAACATCACGAAGCGCAAAGACTTCTTCGGCGTGTCGGCGCATTCTAACAGTTAAATCGAGCAGGCTGTCGTGTTCGGGAGCGATTGCCCAAACGATGTCGTTCATTGAAGACACGCTTTCGCGGGCGATGTCGGCAATCGAAGTCAGAAGATTGCCGTTGCCGTTTTCCGATTTTTGTTTGGCAACCTCGCTGAGCAGAGAAATGCGCGTCAGATTCGCACCGATGTCGTCGTGCAAATCGGTGGCGATGCGCGTTCGCATTCGCTCCATTACGAGCAGCCGCGCCAGACGATTTTTATAAAAAAGATAAATCGCCATCGCCGTCAAAAGCAGAACCGAAACGACGAACCACGGACGCTGCCAGAACGGAACGGCGATTTTGAACGAGAGCGCGGCGGGCAAACTGTAAATTCTATCAGCGGTTTGGGCGCGAACTTCAAACTTGTAATTGCCCGCCGCGAGATTGGCGAAATTCACCGTCCGCTCAGTGGTTGGCGTCCAATCGGATTCGCCGAAACGATATTCGTATTTTAATTTCTCGCCGAGATTCGTTCCCAGACCGATAAAGTCAACCGTCACCTGCCGCTGGTCGGCATCGAGCGCGAGCGGCGCGATTTCTTTTTCGCCTAAAATTGAAATTGGCTGCGCAATGCCGGAAACGCGCAAACCCGTTATCAAAACATTCGGCGGCTCGCGCTCGCGCTCCGGTTCCGGTTTAAAACGCGCCAAGCCGTCATTCGTTCCGAACCAGAGATTGTTTCGCCGGTCGCGGTAAGCGATTTCGACGTTGCTGTTCGGCAAGCCGTCGGCAGTCGTAAAATTTTCTACTTGTCCGGTTTCAGGATTGAGACGGTCAAGCCCGCGTCCCGTTCCGATGTAAATTCTGCCGAACTCGTCTTCCGTAACGCACGAAACGGCGATGCTCGAAAGACCTTCTGCAGGCGTGTAGCGTTTGAAATCTAATCGGTCGGCGTTCACGTCATCAAGTCGCAGCAGTCCAGTCGCTGAGTCGGCAATCCAAAGCCTGCCTTTGCCGTCAACTAACAAATCGCGCATCCAGCCAGCCAGCAATGGATTTTCCGCCTGCGTGAAAATCTTAAATTGCCCGTCGCGGTATCGAATCAATGCGTCGTCCTCGGCGCTACCCGTGCCAATCCAGAGATTGCCCGCTTTGTCTTCGGCGAACGCTGAGACCGTACGGTGTTGTTGTCGCACGCCTAATTCCGACGTGAGATTTTGCCAATTGTCAGTCGCTCTTTCCCAACGCCACAATTCGTTTACCGCGCCGAATGTAGCAATCCAAATGTCGCCGCGCAAATCTTCAAACAAGCGAAAAACTTCAGCCGGTTTCAAGCCGACTGTGATTTTTTGCGGAGCGGACTCGGATAAATCTTTAAACCGCGCCGGTCTCTTAAATCGGTAAACTCCATCGCCGCCCGGAAACCACCAATCGCCTTCCCGGTCCTGCCAGACGGTTTGCTTCCAGCCCCAACCAAAATAATGTATTCCCAATGGATAACTAGGTTTGACCAATTCAAATTTCTCGCCATCGAAACGGCTGATGGTGCGACCCGCATCGTTGTGAAAACTAACAAAAAGTTCGCCTGCCGAGTTTTCAAAAATCGAATTGGCTTGCGTATTGCCTGTTCCGTCCGCTTCCGTATATGTCGTAAAACCGTAGCGCGTCCATTTTTTCGCGCTGCACTGCGAACCCGTCCACAGATTTTTGTCTTTGTCTTCGATAACTGTCCAAACATCCATATCGCACAAATCGTTCTTTGCCGTATAGTTTTTGCAGACCGAGGAGCCGCCGTTTTCGCCTTGCCACTCGCATAAACCTCTGACTGTCGCCACCCAAAATTTGCCGTCGCTCGATTGATACAAAGCCGGAATCCAGCTTGCCGGCAAACCGTCTTTCGGCGTGAAAACTTGTTCGACAATGTTTTGATTTTTTTGCGGTGCGGCAACCAGCAGGCATAAACCGCCGGCAATGCTGAAAGTACGCATTCCAACCCAGATACGCCCGTTGCTATCTTCAAGCAAAGACGCGATATAATTGTCCGGCAATCCGTTCGCGGTTGTAAATTGTTCGACTTGTCCGTCGGGCAACAGACGAAACAAACCGCCGTTTACCGTGCCAATCCACATCGCGCCGCGCCGGTCTTTGATGATGGCAACAACATCAATCTCTGGAACACTGTTCAGCGATTCGCCTAAATATACGGCTTCGAGTTCGCCGCCCGCGCTCAATTTATAAAGCCCTTCGCGCGCGCCGATGAAAATCGCGCCGTTTTCGTCTTCAAACAAAACATTGACGGCTTTGGCTAAAACATTGATTGATTTGGCTCGCGGATTGTCGAGCGGATAAACTACAAAAAGCGGATTTTCCTTCGATTGGTGAACGCCCGTCGGATTAAGCCGCGCCAGCCCGCCGTCGGTGGCGACGAAAATTTCTCCGCGTTTAGTTTCGAGCAAATCGTTGACGTGACGGTCGGGCAAACCGTCGTCGGTCGTAAAATTCGCAAAAGCGTAACCGTCAAAACGAGAGATACCTTCAACTGTGCAGAACCACATAAAGCCGCGCGAATCTTGTTTGATTTTTGTAACATTATCCCGAAGGAGACCGTCGGCGACCGTGTAAGTTTTTACCGGAAGACGTTCGGCGCGAAGCGGCAAAACAACGAACAATATAAAACCTGCTGCCAATCCAGAAATAAAAAATTGGCGAACAAAATATTTAAATAATTTTGCAACAAAATCGAAACGCATTTTTCCAACAACTACGAACAGCGTTAATTTACTCTCAATTGAATTTTTTTGCCAGAAAACTTAAGAGATTATGTCAATTATGCGCTCTTTTCGCCTACGATACTTTCACCGGCATTATTTTCCATCCGCAACCGTTTCTATTTTTCCAGCGTCTAAAAATCGGTTAAGCTGTTCCTTACTCCCGAAAGTTTTTCCGCCTTCAAAAATTCATTATGAAAAAGTTTCCAATTTTAACCGCCATTTTATTCGTTTTATCTTTCGGCATTTTTGCTCAAACTTACAACGACACGGCACTGGCGCGCGTCATCGCGCAGGACGCAGGAAACCGCGACGCGAGCGGAAAACTTCAAACTCTAACTGCTGCCGAACATATTTACCGCGCCGATGTATATTCGGCAAACCGTCATTTTCCCGAAGCGCGCGAGCATTGGCAGAAAGTTTTGGACAATTATCCTAACGATGAAAATATGCCGAAAGTTTTATTCGGAATGGCGCGCTCGTTTATGTGGGAACGCGATTATCAACAGGCAGTTGATTGGTTTGACCGTTTGACAAAAAATTTTCTAAATACGAAAGAAGGACGCGAAGGTTTGGCTTACAAGGGCGCGTCGCTCGTGCGGCTGGGCAAAAACGTTGAAGCCGCAAAAACTTATGAGCAATATACCGTGATGTTTCCCGCAGGCGAGCGCATCGAATCGTCGTATTTGAATATTATTGACGCTCTGCGCGAAGCGAAAAAATACGATGAAGCAAACGTTTGGATTGACAAAACGCGCGCGCGTTTTGCGGGAAAGCCGACCGAGACAAACGCTCTGCACGCGCGTCTGCGGATGGAAATTTTTCGTCAAAAATACGACAGAGCGGTTCTAGCCGCCGACGAATTGCTCCGCCTGCGAAACTTCGCCAATTCTATGACCGGCGCAAATGAAGTTTTGTATTTAAAAGCCTTCGCGCTTGAGAAATCCGGCAAGCGAGCTGAAGCGATAGCGGTTTATTCTTTGATTCCTGACAACTTAAATTCCTATTATGGCGGCTTGGCGGCGGAAAAACTAAAGGTGCTAGCACCGCAAAACGTCAGGCGAATTTCGCAAGTTTCTCCGAATCTGACGAAAGACTTTCCCGTCGTTTATCGAACGGAACTTCTTCGTTATGCAAAATCACGCAACATTGACCCGCGATTTATATTGGCAATTATGAAACAGGAAAGCAGTTTTCGCGCCGACGCAAAATCGCCCGCCGCCGCCCGCGGACTTCTCCAACTGACTTTCGACACGGCTTTGAAATACAATCGGCAAGCCGGTTTTCCTGCGCTCGAAGCTGAAGATTTATATCGTCCGGCTGTGAATATTGCCGTCGGCAGCGAATATATTTCGGAACTGAAAAATCAATTCAGCGGCTTGTATGAAGCGATTGCCGCCAGCTACAACGGCGGCGAAGACAATGCAGCACGCTGGTTAGAGCGAAGCAAACCAAAAGAACCCGCAATTTTCTCCGCCGAAGTCGGTTTCGCCGAATCGAAAAATTACGTTTTCAAAGTGATGAACAATTACCGGGCGTATCGTGAGCTTTACACTGAAGATTTGGTCAGAAAATAAATTATGAATTACATTTATATACAAAATTCATTCTTTAAATGTTAGTTTACTTTGAATAAAAACAACACGAGCAGAGGTGAAATATGAATGAACTAAATTCTCTAGTGAACATAGGCGATTTAGCCAAACCCGCAACAACTTTAATAGAGAAAGTTGCAGATTTCACTGGTGCTTGCTTCCTTCCTCGCCAAATAATACGAGTAGCAAAAGCTCAAGCCAAAGCCGGAAAAATCAAAGCCTTTGCGGACTTAGAAATTTCTGAAATACAAAAACGCGGGCTTGCCAGACTTATAAACGAAGAAGGAAGAAGCCAAGCAAATATAGAAAACATTGTTGCCGGTTCTCTTCGAGAGCTTAAAGAAGACGCAAAACCCGAAGAAATTGATGATGATTGGTTGACAAATTTCTTTGACAAATGCAAAAAGTTTTCCGCTGCCGAAATGCAAAGCCTTTGGTCTAAGATTTTGGCTGGCGAGGCAAACAAAGCAGATTCATTCTCGAAACGAACAATTGAAATTGTTTCCACATTTGATAAAAATGATGCTCAACTATTTACAAATCTGTGTTGTTTCGGTTGGAATATAGATGAATTTAGACCGCTCATTTATGGCGCTACGGAACAAAACGAAAATATTTATAAGCAAAAAGATATGATTTTCGGTAATTTACACCATCTAGAAACTATTGGATTAATTAGATTCGAGGGTATCGCCAACTATGGAGCTACGGAATTACCAAAAATTATGCAAACATCTTATTATGACACTCAAATCAATTTGGAATTCCAAGCGCCTGAAAACAACCAAATGATTTTAGGAGAAGTTTTATTAACAAATGCTGGCAAACAATTAGCACCTATTTGTGGCTCTGAAAAGGTTGAGGGTTTTTTAGATTTTATCCTTAATGAATGGCAAAAAATTGGATACATTACTTCAAGTGCTTTTCCTAAATCAGGCATAGCATAAACAGTTTAGAACTGAAAACAGTTTCACATTCTAAATTGAGTCCTGTTTTCATTGCTATTTTTCCAAAGAAATAAATACAAGGGCGAGAAAATTCTGCTCGTGCATTTTGCCACAAACTATTTACTGAACAAGGTTTTTTTATTCTTCCCAATCGCCTTGACCTTCGCGCTCGACGTGATAACCGGCGTTTTCCAAGTGTTTATAAACTTCGCGTCCGTGTTCTTCGTCGCGTACTTCCAAAAGCATTTCAATTCCGACGCGACCGAGCGGGGCGAGCCACATCGCGCGGCGGTGGAAAACTTCGATGACGTTTGCGCCCGATTCGGCGACGCGCTCTAAAAGCGTGGCGAGCATTCCGGGACGGTCAAGCACGAGCAGTTTGAGCATAATATAACGACCTTGACGAACTAAAACTTGTTCCAAAATGCGTGCCAGAAGATTTGCGTCTATGTTACCGCCGCACAAAACAGCGCAAACCGTATCGTTTTCTCGAACTTTTATTTTCCTTGCCAGAAGCGCTGCGACGCCTGCCGCGCCCGCGCCTTCGACGACGAGGCGATTATTTGTAACGCAGTGGAAAATGCCGCGCGCGATTTCTTCTTCCGTAACTACGACGACTTCATCTACATATTCTCGTATAATTTCCAGAGTCTTTTCGCCCGGATGTTTTACGGCGATTCCGTCAGCAATCGTCGGCAGATAACTTATCGATTCGTCCGATTTTCCTTCTTTGAAGGCGCGGCTGACCGTCGCAATATTTTCCGCTTGAACACCGACGACGCGCACATTCGGCAAAAGATTTTTGACCGCAATTGCGATTCCCGAAATAATTCCGCCGCCGCCAATCGGCACGACAACGACGGTTGTTTCGGGCAAATCTTCGACGATTTCCCAACCGATTGTTCCCTGTCCGGCGATAATGCAATCGTCGTCAAAAGCGTGGACGTAAACGTAGCCGTGCTTTTCCTGCAATTGCTTTGAATAAGCAACCGCTTCGTCAAAGTTTGCGCCCTTCAAAATAACTTCCGCGCCCTGTGCTTTGGTCGCCGTGATTTTCGTCAAAGGCGCATTTTCCGGCAAGACGATTACCGCTTTCGTGTTCTGCAAACGTGCGGCGACGGCAACGCCTTGCGCGTGATTTCCAGCCGACGCCGCAATTACGCCGCGCGCTTTTTCTTCGTCCGAAAGACGCGATATTTTGTTATACGCGCCGCGGACTTTGAACGAGCCGCTGCGCTGTAAACATTCGGCTTTCAAAAAGGCTTTTGCGCCGATTTCATTTGAAAGTTTTTCGTCCGAAACAATCGGAGTCGGAATGATAATACCTTGCAGGATTTTGCGTGCGTCCTGGATGTCGGAAAGTTTTACGGTCATAACAGTTATCATTTAACATTTATCATTTACCATTTATCAAATGCCGAGTGTCAATTATCAAGTTTTCATTCCGCCGAATTATAAAAGATTGTCAGTAATCGTTAATTGGTAAATGATAAATGTTCAATATTAAATAATGAATAAAACGCGAAAAAGAAATTGGGTTGGCAACGGTTGATAAAAAAGGCGGATTTTGGCAGTAATATTAAGAAAAAATTTGGTGTGCTTTTTCGCGTTTCTTTTAGAATTTGTGCAAAGCAAGTTTTCTTGTTTTGTTGGATAAATTTTGCGTTTAACTTGCTTCTAACTACTTAAAGCGTAAAACGCTCGTGAAAAGTATCAACTTTTTAGATTTTTTTTCGTATTATAAAAAAATAAGTTATATTGGTAGAAACAAATCTCGGAGGTTAAAAGTAAATGTTCGCTTTATCCTTTTTTATTTTTCTCGCCGTTGCGCTGCTCGTTGTTGCCGCCAAAACGATAAAAATAGTGCCGCAGTCGACTGTTTTGCTGATTGAGCGGTTCGGAAAATTCCACCGGGTCGCGCAGAGCGGAATGAATATTATCGTGCCGTTTTTCGAGTCGGCGCGCTCGGTTTATTGGACGAACACTCGCCCCGGGCTGACTTCGATTGACTTGCGCGAACAGTTTATAGACCTTCCGGCACAATCAGTCATTACGCGCGACAACGTGATGATAAATGTCGATTCGGTTATTTACTGGCAAGTTACAGACCCGATGAAAGCCGCTTACGAAATTGCCGATTTGGTTGGCGGTGTTGTCCAATTAACTTTTACCGGAATGCGTTCGGTTATCGGAAAATTAGATCTTGACCACACGCTTTCATCGCGCGACCAAATCAACAATGAGCTGCGCTTGATTTTGGACGAAGCAACCGATAAATGGGGCGTAAAAGTAACGCGCATTGATGTAAAAAACATTACGCCGCCCGAAGACGTGCGTATCACGATGGAAAAACAAATGACGGCGGAACGCAACAAACGCGCTTTGATTCTTCAGGCGGAAGGCGAGCGACAAGCAGCAATTACACGCGCCGAAGGCGAAAAACAAGCGTCAATCACGCGCTCGGAAGGCGAAAAGGAATCGGCGATTTTGCAGGCGGAAGGCGCGGCGCAAGCACGTTTTCGCTCTTCGCAAGCCGAAGCGCAGGCAATCGCGCAAATCGCACAGACAATCGGCGACCCGCAGCAGACGGCGCAGTATCTGATAACGGCGCGCTACATCGAATCGCTTCGGGATATGGCGCGCACACAAAACTCGAAAGTAATTTTTATGCCGATGGAAACATCCAGTATGCTGTCGAGCATCGGTGCGATGAAAGAAGTTTTCGCAGAAACCGGCGAGAAAAAGGAAACGCCGCAGCAACAAACGCCGCCGCGCCAACCGCGCGAGTTGAAGCAATAAATCTGTAAAATTTTGGATAAAAGTTCTTGGAATTTTGGAGAAAATTATGTTGAAAAAATTATCAATTTCGCTCGTCGTTCTGCTGGCGGGAACAATTTTATTAGGAAGCTACGCATTCGGTTTTATCGCCAATGAATCGTTGAACGACACGCCGAAAACAAAATCCGTTCTGGACTTTAAGATGAAAGACATCGACGGGCGAGACGTAAAATTAAATAAATACAAAGGCAATGTTTTGCTTGTCGTAAACGTTGCGAGCAAATGCGGTTACACGCCGCAATACGAAGGCTTGCAGGCGATTTACGAAAAATACAACGCCAAAGGTTTCTACGTTCTCGGCTTTCCGGCGAACAATTTCGGCAGCCAGGAACCCGGAACTGAAAAGGAAATCAAAGAATTTTGCGAGTCGAAATACAAAGTAAAATTTCCGATGTTCGCCAAAATTTCCGTCAAAGGCGAAGACCAGGACCCGCTCTATAAATTTTTGACGAGCAAGGAAACGAATCCGAATTTCGCGGGCGATATAAGCTGGAATTTCAATAAATTTCTCGTTGACCGCAAAGGCAATGTGGTCGCCCGATTTACGTCAAAAGATACGCCCGAAAGCGAAACAGTTAAAAAAGCGATTGAAAAAGAATTGGGCAAAAAATAGAGTTTATTGGTGGATTATGAATGGTAAATGAAAAATCTTCTTACATTCATCATTCACCACTATCTTAATTTGTGTTTAGAAATTATTTTATAGACTGAACCACGCGGTTGGAGTTCGCTTTCATAAATCACGATTTCCGAAACTTCAAACGGCGGCGACGGTGGATAAATCGTTTGTAAAAATCTTTCGATTAAAAATTCGTCTGGTTTTTGTCTGAAACGCGCAATCGTCAAATGCGCCTTGAACTCGCGTTTTTCGACGGCAAACCCGCGCTTTTGGCATTCGCCTTCTAAAATCTCGTTCAATTTTTGCAAACTTCCTGTTTCGTCAGCCAAACCAAGCCACAAAACTCGCGCATTACGCGGTGATGGAAAAACACCGCCCGTGCCGCTCATTTGCAGATAAAAAGGTTGAATCTTTTTCGATGTTTCTTCAACCGCTTCAATCAATTTTGCAAGTTGTGTATCGTCGATGTCCCCCAAAAACTTCAGCGTCAAATGAATTTTCTCAGTATGTTCCCATTTAACACGTGCATTGGGAAACTCGCTTCGCAGATGTTCCGTCAGCCTGAAAATCGAGCGCCGCTCAAATTCGGTAACGTCGATTGCCGTAAAAACTCTTTTCATTACAAACTCAAATTCTAAAGTCTAAACCTGAAAGTTCAAAATCATTTTTTACATCTGTTTTTATTCGCGTTTATCTGCGGTTAAATTTTCTGTTAAAATCTGAAGCGATGAAATTTATAAAAATTCTTTTCGTCCTTTTTATCATCGCGGTTTTAGCTGTCGGCGGCGTATCTTACTGGATTTATAATTCTTTAAATAAACCGCACCAACACGCTAAAGCAAATCAATATATCGAAATACCGAAAGGCTCGAACCCGAACGAAATCATCGAAAAACTTGCGAGCGAAGGCGTCTTGCAAAGTGTGCTTCCGACACAAATTTACATTCGCTCATTCGGCGACGCAAGCAAATTACGCGCAGGCGAATATCAATTCGATTCGCCGATTACGCCGTTTCAAGTGTTAAAAGAATTAGAAAAAGGCGAGCAGCGCACAACAAAGTTGACGATTCCTGAAGGATTTACACGCTTTGATATTGCAAAACGAATTGCCGAGAATTTCCCGCAAACTCCGCCCACGGACGAGAAAGCGATTCTTAATTTGATGGACGATGTTTCGTTAATCAAAGATATTGACCCGCAAGCGAAAAATCTCGAAGGTTATATGTTTCCTTCGACTTACAGCTTCCCGAAAAGCACAACCGCGCAACAGATTATTAAAACAATGGTCGAGCAATTCAGGAAAATCTGGAAAACGGAATGGAACGCCAGGGCGAAACAACTCGGTCGCACTCCGCACGAAATCGTAACCATCGCATCTCTAATCGAAACAGAATCGAAATTCGACGCTGAACGCGCCGTCGTTGCATCCGTCATTAATAATCGTCTCGCCAAAAGCATTCCGCTAGGCATCGACCAAACCGCCGTCTATATCGCCAAAATGCAAAATCGCTGGGACGGCACGATAAACCGAAGCGACCTCGAAGTCGATTCCCCATACAATACTCGGAAATACGACGGAATTCCGCCCGGACCGATTTCTTCCGTCTCCGAAAGCGCACTTGGAGCTGCTTTGAATCCGGCGCAAACCGATTATATTTATTACGTTTTAAACGTGGAGAAAAACGACGGCTCGCACAATTTTTATTCGTCCGCCGCCGATTTCGAGCGCGGCAAGCAAGCGTATCAAACCTGGCTTGAACAACAGCGACGCGAGAAACGCTCGGCAGAAAATAATTGACGCCGTTTCAAAGCGTAACTACAATGAAATTTGAATGGGATAAAAATAAACGAGGGGAAAATTTGCGAAAGCACGGAATTGATTTCGCAGACGTTTGGCGAGTTTTTGAAAACGAAATAGATGTGGTTGTTGACGACCGATTCGATTACAGCGAAACGAGGTATTTTGCGCTCGGTTTATTGTTCGGTCGAGTAGTTGCCGTTTCATACACGGAAACGGACGAAATCAGAAGAATTATTTCCGTTAGAAAAGGTGGTAAAAATGACGAAGAAAAATACTTTAGAAACATCGCAAACTGATTGGGCGAGAGTGGACGCAATGACCGATGAAGACATTGACTTTTCGGATATTCCGCCGATTACCGAAGAGATGTTCGCCCGCGCTGTTCGGATGAAAAACGGCAAACCAATTCCAACCGCATCACAAGAAAATGTGCCGATTGACCGCGACATTATTGAGTTTTTCAAAGCGCAAGGTTTTTTCTATCCGCTTAAAATCAACCAGCTTTTGCGAGCGTATATGGAAGCGCATCAAGAGAAATAATTTTGCGGAACTTTTTGCGTGTATTAGTGTCTAATAAATTATGAAAGCAAATAATTACATTTCAGAGAAAGAACACAAATTTCTGTTAATTGTCTCTTTTATATCGTTTATTTTAGCCTTTTCAAATTTGCTGTATCAAATTGTAGAGAGTTTTTATAAACCTAATTCCTTCGGGCTTTATGATATTTCTCGCCCAAGCAGTTTACCCTTATTTAATCTTTTAACACTTTTTATATTCATAGCTTTATACAAATCAAAAAAATTTATAATTTCATTCCTATTGACGCTTTTTTCCTTCAATATTTTTGCGTATGAATTTTATCGAGCAGTTAAACTAATTCTGCTCTATAATCCTTTTCCTGAACTTAGTTCAGTTGAGCAATTACTTATAATTGCAAATTATTTTGACTATATTGTTCTCCTTCTAGTTTCAATTCTTCTCTTTTGGCAAATCTCAATTCTTTTGCGTATGCTTATAAAAACTTTGCAAAGGAAAACCGAATTGCCGTAAATGATAAAACTTCTCGCACTCGACCTCGACGGAACGCTTCTCAACTCGCGCGGCGAAATTTCCGAAATAAACAAAGATGCCATCAAACGAGCCGAAGAAAAAGGCGTTTTGGTTACGATTGCGACCGGCAGACGTTTTCGGGACGCGCTTCCCGTCGGGTTGGAATTGGAACTGAACGCGCCTTTGATTACGCATAACGGCGCGCTTCTTAAATATGTGCAAACGCTTGAAACCGTTGCTGTTTCGATTATTCCGAATGACACGATTCGTGAGATTCTGCGCGTCGGGAAAGAATTCGGCGGAGACGCGCTTTTGAGTGCAGACCCGAAAGGCAAAGGCGTTTTGCTTTACGACCGAGTTTCTGACGAAAACGTTCCGCTGCAAAAATATATCGAATGGTCAAAGCGTCTGCACGGCGCGGAAGCCAAAGAAGCTGTTCATCACGTCGAAAGTCTGGAAAATATTATTAGAGATGTAGAAACGGTTCACGTTTCGTTCTCGGGCGCGTGTGCGCCGATGGCGGAACTTGAAACGATTTTGCGCGGTGAGTTAAATTCTTGCGTAAACGTTTTAACGACCGTTTACACGCATCTCAATTTTACATTGATTGATATTCTGCCGCCCGATGCATCGAAAGGCGTCGGCGTCGAAAAACTTGCCGCACTGAATAATCTGCGTGCGGAAAATGTAATGGTAATGGGCGATAATTTCAACGATTTGGAAATGCTCGAATATGCGGGAACGCCGGTTTTGATGGGAAACGCTTCGCCTGAATTGTTAGAAAACGAAAATTTTCATCAAACTTTGTCAAATGACGAAAACGGCGTAGCTTTAGCAATCGAGAAATTTATTTTGTAAGATAGAAAAGTTTTAGTCAATACAATATTTTTAGAGGAAATTGAAATGGCAAATAGAACGGCAGTTATAAATACGAACAAAGGAACAATCAAGTTTGAATTGTTAGAAGCCGAAGCGCCGAAGACAACGGAAAATTTTCGTCTGCTGGCGGAAAAAGGTTATTACGACGGTACGATTTTTCACCGCGTGATAAAAGGTTTTATGGTGCAGGGCGGCGACCCTTTGGGTGAAGGCTATGGCGGCGAATCGGCGTGGGGCGGAAAGTTTAATGACGAAATTAATAAAACTTCCGCGCTTTATCAAGGCGGTTATAATAAAGGAACGGTTGCAATGGCGAATTCGGGTCCGAATACAAACGGTTCGCAGTTTTTTATAATGCACGTTGATTACCCGCTGCCGCCGCTTTATACGAAATTCGGCAGAATCACCGAAGGTCAGGACGTGATTGACCAAATTGCCGAAGTGCAAACTAATCAACGCGACAAGCCGCTCGAACCGGTTGTAATGGAATCGGTTACCGTTCAGTAGTAAATTGTTAGACATTAAATCGTAAATAGATAGTAAAAACTGTTTACGATTTACTGTTTAATATTCACAAATAAATGCGAGTAGTTATTCAAAGGGTTTTGCGTGCTGAAGTTTCAGTAGATGATAAAACGGTCGGCAAAATCGGAAACGGAATTTTAGTTCTGCTTGGTATCTCCGGCGATGACACGGAAAAAGAAGCCGTTTATATTTTGGAGAAAATGGTCAACCTTCGCATTTTTGAAGACGCTGAAGGCAAAATGAATTTGTCTCTGCTCGATATAAAAGGCGAATTGCTGGTTGTTTCGCAGTTTACGCTTTACGGCGACGCGCGAAAAGGTCGGCGTCCTTCTTTCACGCAAGCCGCCGTGCCGGAAAAAGCAAATTCGCTTTATGAATTTTTTGTTGCCAGAGCTCGAAAACAAATTGCAAAAGTTGAAACCGGACAATTTCAAGCTATGATGAAGGTCGAATCGATCAACGACGGACCGGTAACGATTTTGCTTGACAGCGCGAAAAATTTTTAGAAAACCCGTTTGTCAAAATTTTTTTTTAGTAAATGTTATGAATAGTAAATTTTTTATTTTGTTACTTTCTATTACCGTTTTATTTTTTGTGTCCTGCGCTAAAGGGGATGGCGAAAAAAAAGCGGCGACAGTGCCTGAAATTAAAAGAGGCGTACAGCCGGTCGCCGACAATGAAATCGCCGTTATCGAAATGCAGCAACCGGCTTACGGCACGATAAAACTTGAGCTTTACTCAAACATTGCGCCGAAAATGGTGGCGCGTTTCAAGGAATTAGCGCGCGAAGGCGTTTACAACGGGACGACTTTTCACCGCATTGACCAGAATCTCGGCATCATTCAAGGCGGCGACCCGTTTTCAAAGGACGACAATCCGTTGAACGATGGTCAGGGAAACTCCGGCAAACCGAATGTTCCGGCGGAGTTTTCCGACATTCCGTATGACACGGGAATTCTCGGTGCGGCGCGAACGCAAGAACCGAATTCGGCAAACGTACAGTTTTTTATTACCTTAAAACGTCAACAGGCATTTGACACAAGATATACGGTTTTCGGAAAAGTCATCGAAGGAATGAGCAATGTGCGGACAATCAGCGGCGTGCAGCCATTAGAGCGCGAAAGACCGGTAGAAAACGTTGTGATAAAAAGTATTACAATCGAGTCGAAACATTAATGGAAAATGCGCCCGGCAAGACTTGAACTTGCGTCCCTCTACTTCGGAGGCAGATACTCTATCCACTGAGCTACGGGCGCGCGAAACAAATTATTACACAAACAAAATCGCCGCACAACGAAAGCGCTTTTCTATTTCAACAAATTACTAATCGCTGCTTATCTCAAACTACAAGTATTTTTCTTTTTAAATGTTGAAAATCAACAGCCGTGATAATCAGAGATTGAAACAAGCGCGACGAGTTCGAGCGGGCGAGGTCAAAAATTTGATTTTCGTGGAAGGTCTGCGCCTTGCCGAAGAAGTTTTGCGTTCGGATTTAATAATCGAAGAAATTTTTATCAATGAAATTTTCACAAAAAATGAGCGCGGCAGACAATTTTTAGAAAACATTTCGACCAAAAAAATTTCAACCGTCGAAGTTGCTGAAAATGTTTTCGCGGCACTTGCCGATACAAAAAGCTCTCAAGGCGTTGTTCTAATTGCACAAAAGCCGGAAACCGGAAAAAGCAAAATCGAAACGTCTCTGACAAGTAAACTGATCTTGCCGCTGGTTGTTCTGCTTCACCGAATCAACAATCCGTCTAATTTAGGCGCGATTTTGCGGACGGCGGAAGCTGTCGGCGCGGCGGGCGTCGTTACGACAAAAGATTCGACGAATGTTTTCTCACCAAAATCTCTGCGCAGCGCGATGGGCGCGGCTTTTCGTTTACCGCTCTGGACGGGTGCGGATTTTTTTGAAGTTTTGAATTGGTCGCGCCAGATGAATTTAATTTCGGCTGCAGCAGATGTGAGAGCGGAAAAAAGTTATTTGGAAATTGATTGGAGCGCGCCGCACATTTTGATTTTTGGTTCGGAGGCACACGGCTTGAGCGAATCGGAGTTGGCTGAGATTAAAGAAAAATTAAAAATACCAATGGAAAACGCGGTTGAAAGTTTAAATCTAGCCGTATCAAACGGTGTGATTTTGTATGAAGCCAAAAGGCAAAATAATGGTGAATGGTAAATGGTTAATGATGAATGCAGGAAACTCTTTCATTCACCATTTATCATTCACCACTCCCCATTATTCACCGTGTTTGAGAATTGTTATTTGCCAAATTTACTGTTTGGTTTGCGCTGACGTTTATGTTTGTTTGCACGTTTGTATTTGATTGGGTATTAGCACCGGTTTTATTCGAGTTTAAAGTTTTTGCAAAGGCTTCTTGTGCCGATGGGACATTGACAATTATCAAAGCGTTTTCGATGTCGTTGGCTAAAACCTTACTATTTATATCAGTTGTTTGCCCGAGACGTTCTTTTGCTTGCAAAAACATATTTTTTGCTTCGGGGAATTTGCCGCTCAGAAAATTAGCGCGCCCCAAAAGGTAAAAATCTTCGGCGCTTTCCGCTTTTGCGACTGAATTGAAGATATACAGTTCTGGATTATTATCCACAGCTCTTCTTGCCTGCTCAAAAGTAGTCAGCGGATTATTTGAAGATTGCGCCTGTTGCGGTTCCGGCTCAATCGGTTGATTATTTCGCAGGAACAGGTGATATAAGCCCGCGCCCAAAAGCCCGCCCAAAATCAGTAAAAGCAATGAAGACAAAATCTTCCCCAAAGTTCTGCTGCTGCCTTCGTCTCTTACTCGATAAGATTTCGTGTCGTCTTCGACTTTTATTTCCTGAGCCGGCGTAATCTCAATTTTTTCATTTGTGACGGTTTGAGCAATTGCCGGTTCTTTCGCGCGCGACGCGATTTCGCTTACGAGCGGAACGGTGTGCGATTCGACAACTTTCGTGCTTTGAAAATTTTCGGTTGCCGGAATTTGTAATTCCTTTGTCGGAAAATCTTCCGGCGGAGGATTTTCAATCGAAACCGTGTCGGCAATTTCAGACGGACGCGCCGTTGCCACGGTTTGCTCTTCAAAATCAGCCTTGATTGTATTGCTTTTAACAACGGCAATTCCTGCAGCAGCTCCTGCGGGAATTTTAGCAATCACCGCCGTCAGATTGTCTTCCGCGCCGCGCTGGTAACAAATTTCCTTCATCTTTTGAACGACGTTGGCGGGCACATCGCCTGAAATTAAAAGTTCTCGAATTTCAGCGTCGTCAATATGGCGCGTAATGCCGTCCGAACACAGCAAAAAAGTCGTATTCGGCTCGAACATAATCGTTTTCATATCGACTTCGACGACCGGGTCCGCACCGAGCGCGCGGCTGATGATGTTTCGGTTCGGATGATTTGCGGCTTGCGCATGGGTCATTCTCCCTGCCTGAACTTCTTCCTCGACGACCGAATGATCTTGCGTTTCACGCGCGAGATTACCTTGCGCATCCAAACGATAAAGCCGCGAATCGCCGACATGTCCGATGGTAGCTATATTTCCCGCAACGTGAAGGGCGACAACCGTCGTCGCCATTGTCGAAAGTTGCGCCAGGTCATGCGACATTTGATAAATTGCTTGATTGGCGCGCTCAATCGCAATTTTCATCAATTCTTCGACATCGCCGCCCGCGTGCAGATTGACAAACGCTTCGCTCAAGATTTCAACCGCCATTTTCGAGGCGACATCTCCGGCTTGCGCGCCGCCGACACCGTCGGCAACGGCAAAAAGACCGCGCTCGTTCATTTCCAAATACGAATCTTCATTTTGCGGACGTTTTTTGCTCAAACCTTTGTCGGTAACCGCCGCTGATTCGATTTGAAAATTGTTTTCCGTCATTCTTTCTCCAAAGTTAAGTTAAAAGTTTAAGGTTCAAGGTTTTGTTTTCTAACTTTGATCTTTGAACTTTGAACTTTGAACTTGATTAAAATCAACTGCATTTCGATGAGAGAACGCGAGCAGCATTCCGAGCATTACAAAACTTGTTATCAGGCTGAAACCGCCGTGACTGACAAACGGCAATGTAATTCCAGTCATCGGCAGAGCGCGCGTGATGCCGCCCATATTGACAAGAGCCTGGAAACCGATAAACGCCGTTAAGCCGACCGCGCAAAGTTTACTGAACATATCCCGCGCATCGATTGCGGTGCGTACACCTGCGGCGACAAATGCAATCAGCGCAAAGGTTACCAACAAACCGCCTAAAAGTCCAAGTTCTTCGGCAATCGCGGCATAGATATAATCGGAGTCGGCGACCGGAATCAGTTCGACAAACCCTAAACCCAAACCGCGCCCGGTCGTGCCGCCTGAAGCCAAACCGAACGTCGCCTGTGCAGGCTGAAATGCCAGAATGTCAAACCAGGCGTCAACGTTGATTGATTTTTGCAAATTCGGGTCTTGCTCAATCATCTCCTGCAAATTCGGATCTTTTTTCACCAAATCCTGGTAGTAATCCCTGTAATCGTCCTTCCACCAGTCAACTTCGGGCGCAGGCGGATTAAAACCGTCGAGCCACAAATGAAAACGCTGCTGAATGCGGTCGGGCAAAACTTTTTTCACCGGAGCGGCAAGCGTCGGTAGAAGCGGAATTTTCGCCTGCGTGCCAACGGGCAGCGCACCGACGACCAAAATGCTGACCAGTAAAAGGACGCTTCCGATAAGCACGATTCTTTGGGGCAGACGACGGACGGCAATTAAATACAGCGTTGTATAAACCGAACTGAAAACCATCATCTGCCCGAAATCTTTCAGAACAAAAAACGGCACAAACGGCAAAGTAGCCATAAAAACTAGCGGAATCACGTCTTTCGCGCGCGGAATTCCCCAGTAAGTGCGCGCCAGATTTTTATAGAGAACCGCAAGAATTGCCGCGAAACCGATAAGAAAAGGAATTTTTGCCGGCTCCCACGGCGTCATATTGCCGATTGATTTTCCGGCTTTCGAGGTAATTGCCGCCAGTAGAAGTGGCACGAGCGTCAATAAAACAATCAAAAATCCGTTTCGATGCAGCAAATCCAAAACGTCGTCGCGCCGAAACAAAAGAAAAACACCTATGCAGCAAGCGATTGCCAGAAGCGGAATCAAAGTTCTGCCGGAAAACAAAACACCGGCGATTGTGTCTCCGGCGGGACGCGGAGTTTCTTTATCCAAATCCACGGGCGTCGGCGGCGTAGCGGGCAAACCCATCATTTGTTTTTTTTCCGCCGAATAATTTTCCTGTATGTAATGGCGCTGCAAGGTTTTGATTTTCTCTTGCCTGGCTTCGGCTTTGTCTTTGCGCGAAGTATATTCCGGGTCGCTGAAGAGGCGATACTGGACGGTCAAACCTATTGAAAACAACAAAATGGCAGTAGTATAATGGGTGTAATTGCCCTGAAATTTAGTAAAGCGCGCCAGAAAAATCGGCAAAACCGCCAGTAACAGGAGAAGTAGAATATTTCGACCGGCAGTCAGTGTCGAAGTTTCATAACCGCGAATCAGCGCGCCGTAATAAATCGAGTAATGCGCGATTGCCGTCAAGACGGTTATGAGAAGCAGTATAAAAACACTTGTCGAAGGGCGATTTTTCATAACTCAGTAGTCAATTATTCTTTGAATTAAACTGTTTGAATCCGTATTTGTCTGTTGTTGAAAATTTATTTCTTTCTCTTCACAGGCGGCACTTTCGGCAACTGTGGTTTTGGTTTGTACTGGTCGCCTAAAAGCCCTAAATCGCGCGCTTTCAAAATAAGATTTGCCGCAATCGGAGCTGACACTGCCGCGCCGTAACCGCCGCCTTCGACGACGACGGCAATCGCCAATTGCGGGTTTTCCAGCGGCGCAATCGAGATATACCAGCTGTCGGTTCGATCATACAACTGCGGAAAATCTCTCTCGACCCAATTGCCTTTGTCGTCTTTAACTCTTTGTTTATAAGTTTTTAGTTTTCCGGTTTTTTCGTCGTAAACCGGCGCTTTTTTTTCAGCCGTTCCGGTTTTCCCGCCCGTACGAATTCCTTCGGCTAGAACGCCCGCGAAAACGCGCCTCCCGGTTCCTCCGCCGCCTTCGGTTACAAGTCCCATAATCTCTCGGATTTGCGCGGCTTGCTGCGGCGAGAGAACTTGTTCATACGCCTGCGGCTGGAGTTCGGCTTCGACTTTCGGCTTCATAAGGCGTCCCTGCATATTTGCCGGAACAGCAGCGATTAAAGCCATTTGAAAAGGTGTCATTTGTCCGGCATAGCCTTGTCCCATTCCTTCCAGAGACAAATCGTAAGCCGAGATGTTTTTCCCCGTTACTATGGTTGATTGCTCGGGCGCGAGCGCGTTTTGAATTTGCGGCTTTGAAGCGTTCCAGATGTCGGGGAAAAAGTTTCCGGCAAGCGCCTCTTCCGGTGTTTCGACGGCAAAAATCCCAATGGCACCGGCTGTTTCGCGCATTCTTTCGCGTCCTAAATTAAACGCCATTTGTGCGAAATACTGGTTGCTCGACACTTCGAAAGCCTGCGCGATATTCAAAGTCGAACAACCGTAAGGCGGCTCGCACCCGCCGTTAGCGTCCGTAATCGGGCGCGAATTGCGATACGGCGCAAAACCGCCGGACGAACTTGTAAAAAGTGTGTTCTGTTTTCCGGCGCGAAAAGCGGAAATCATCGTGAAAGTTTTAAAGGTCGAGCCGGGAACATAATATTCTCGTGTTGCGCGATTCAAAAGCGGCTTCTCGCGCCGGTTGCCTTCGAGTTTTAGATAATCGTTTAAGTCCTGCGCTTCGGATAAATTAAACGTCGGGTTTGAATAGAGCGCCAAAAGGTCGCCGGTTTGCGGGTTGAGAACAACGATTGCACCTTTTTTGTCTTTTAGCTGGTCGGCAGCAAACGTCTGCAAATCGCGGTCAATGGTGATGCGAACGTCGCGCTGTTCTTCTTCGGCGGGTTTGATTCGAGTTAAAACCTGCCACGCTTCGGGCGTAGAATCAGTTTGGCTTTTGTAAATTGTGCGCTCTAAACCGGGGGTTCCGCGCTCTGTTCCGAGCAAGTGCGCCATTTCTCTTTCAAGGCTGAAAGCGCGCGAAACGTCGCCGTCTCTGTCCACTTTGTAATAGGCGAGCGCGCTGCCGAGTTTGCCGGTACGGTCAAGCATCCAGCCGCGCAGCCGCGCCGCGTTTGTCCGTCGGTTACGCAAATCTTTGTAGCTCAAGGCTTGAAACTGCTCGTTGTAATCGTCGGCGTAATAAGTCCAATAGACGTGAAAGCCGTAAACAAAAAACGCCAGTAAAACAAAAACGATTTGCCAGATTTTGAGACTTCGATTAGCAAGCGTCGTCGTTAATTTTCGCTTCACTTCATCGGGCAAATCCGCTTCAAAAGCGTGTTTCGGGCGGACATTTCGCACAAAAGTCAGCGCCAGAAAAACGATTAAAACCGCGATGCCGACCAGATAAACGATGGTCAAACCGGCTGGCGTGCGCTCCAGAACCTGCACGCCGAACAATTTTTCGGGACGCAGTTTTTGCCAGTCGAATTGTAAAAAAAAGAGTAAAAGCGTCATTTTTGTAAAAACCTTATTTTTTATGAATGACTTCAAGTAAAGTCTCTGCGCGCCTATGCATTCAAAGACTTTTTAAGCGGTAAAGAACGCAAACAATTTTTTTGTCTTGTAAATCTAATCCGTTTTGTTTTCGCTAAAATTCACATTCGTTTTTTGCTCAAACGGTTTTACAGCTTGTTCGGCGGCGAAATCTTCATTGGTTTTGTATCTATTGCCGTCGGCAGCAGAACTTTTTATAACCGTAACTTCTTCATCAGTCGAAAAGTTTTGAGCGGCAAAGTTCTGTTCTTGCGTCTGTTTCGGGACACGCCGGAAAACCACATCAACCGTGCCGAATTTTATCGGTTCGCCATCATTGACCCGAGCCGATGTGCCGTAAGCGATACGGATTCCGTTGACGAAAGTTCCGTTTGTCGAGCCGGTATCGGCAACCATTAATTGCCTTTCCGCACTTAAAATCAGCGAAGCGTGAATTTTGGAAACTCCCACATCGTCGAGCCACAAATTGTTTTCACGACTTCTGCCGACGCTCAAACGCTGTTTTTCCGAAAACGTCAGTTTCAAGACGCGCGGCACATTATTGATTGTGTAACTCGCCGTAAAAATTTCTTTTTCCGGCTCAATTTTTATTTCTTCCGTTGTTGCTATTGCTTTTGTTTCAGGCGACGTGCGAACAACATTTTTCAAATCAGGTTCGGTTAAGCCGAGTCCCATGTTGCCTCTTTCATGTTCATCGACAAATCCGTCAAAACTCGTCTGCAACCTAACGTCTTCGGTAAAATAATCGGTTTTTATTTCAAATTTCAGCGGCGCGAAAGTGTGATAACGCCGGTCGTTTATATGGTCAATGGCGGCGGTCAGTAATTCGTGTTCGAGTGTTTTCAGCGAATCCTCGGCGTCGGTCGAAAATTTGTCCCATTGCATCAAAAGTTTGATGTGGTGCGGCACGAATTTTCCCTGCTCGCCCATATTTCTGGCTTCGGTGTCGAGCAATCTTTTTAGTCGCTCGATAAGCTCGCTCGTTGCCAGATTGCCGGCAGGCTTCCAATTTCTGCCGATAAATCGGTCGAATATATCGCCGACTTTCGTCAGCGTGCCGCGCACGAGCCAGTCGAGAGAAAAAGGTTTTTTTGTTGTCGGAGAATTTTCCATTTTGTTATTTGCCGCGTTATTTTAGCCGAAATAATCCGCGAATGAAAGAGGAAACCGGTTCTGCATTCAACATTTTTCAATAATCATATATTATCTATGATTGAACATTGAAGTTTGCCAATTCGTATGTCTGTTTCGACAAAGTTTGAAATTTTCTTTGACCTTTGATGAAAGAACTCGCATTAAATAATACCAAACTCGACGGGCGCTACGAGATACGCCACGAACTCGGGCGCGGCAGCTACGCCGAAATTTTCGTGGCGCACGACACGCTTGCCGCGCCGCAGTCGCCGCACAGTCTTGTCGTCATCAAAGCCCTCAACGTTTTTCTGCAAGACGATTTGGACGCGGATTTAGAGCGAACGCTGGTGGAAAACTTTCAAAACGAAGCGATTGCGCTCGACCGCGTGCGTCATCCGAATATCATCAGCCGACTTGGACACGGAACGGCGCGCGATTTGCGGAACACGGTTTTTCATTATCTTGTTTTGGAATACTTGCCGGGCGGCGATTTGGCAAAATCTTGTCGGGAAAGAGATTTGTCTTTGACGAAGGCTCTTTTTTATCTCGAACAGGTTTGCGCCGGTCTCGGATACGCGCACAAAATGGGCGTTATTCATCGAGACATAAAGCCGCAAAATCTTTTGCTGACGGCGGACAGACAAACGGTAAAGATTGCCGATTTCGGCGTCGCGCGCGTATCGCAAGCGACGGATTCTCCGATAACGCGTGTCGGGACGAATATGTTTGCGCCGCCCGAACATTCGCCAATGCTTTCAGGCAACACCGGAACGCTCGCTTTTACGCAGCTAACGCCCGCCGCCGATATTTATTCGCTGGCAAAATCCGCATACGTTTTGATAACGTGCGAATCGCCTCGCGTTTTCTCCAATCAACCGATTACGGAACTTCCCGATGCAATTCGTCAAAAGCCCTGGGCGCACGATTTGCTGAGGGTTTTGGAAAAAGCGACGCAGATTGACTCGCGGCGGCGTTATCAAACAGTCAACGATTTTTGGCTGGATTTAGCGCGCATAAAAGATTTAGCCGAAGTCGAAGACACGGGCGAAGCATTGACCGAAATCCGTGAGCGTCTGACGCCGCATGCGATTCCGCAGCCGCACGTTGCCAAAGGTTATTCGCCGATTGCGCCGCAGCTTCCGCAATTCAAAACTTCCGACGACATACAAGTTAATTCAGAAACTCCCGCGCTCGCCAATGCGCCGCTTGTAGTTAAACTGAACGGATCGCAGCAGACGGCGCAGAAATCGCCGCAATTGCCGTCTCAAAGAATCGAAAACCAAAAAATTGTCGCCGAAGAAATAATTTATCAACCGCGAAGAAAGCAAAGTTTTTTCAGGCGTCTCGCCTCTTTCATCATCGTCATCGGGCTTTTCGCCGGATTACTTTACGCGACAAACCTTTATCTGAACGGGCGCAGCATTTTCCCAACATTCGGCAGCTCTCGTAAACAGCAAACCGGAATAGCCACAACGGACGTTTTTCTGCGTCCGACAGCCGGAACTGAAGGCGACCCGCGCGGCGTCGTGCCGCAAAACTCGCGCGTGCGGATTGTAAATTCAAAAGATAACTGGTATGAAATTGATGTCGTCGAATTCAGTCGTCCAAAGGAAAATTCCTCGGATGCCGAACATGGCTGGGTGAACAAGCGTTATATTGATGTGCAGGAATAAAAACCGGTTTAAGGTTCAAACTTTCAAGTTCAAAGTCGAAGCCGTTTTAACCTTGAACTTTGAACCTTAAACAAAAAATCTATGACTGTTTTAGACAAAGTTAGACGTTGGATAGACGGCGAAAGCGCGGAACTTGTTTTGGAAGAAGCCGCCCGCGACGCGCAGGTTAAACCGCGCAGTCGGGCGGAAGATTTTATCGTCAAGATTGCCCGCGCAGTCGAAGAAGTGATGCAAAACGAAATCGTTCCGCTGCCGCAAGGGACGACGATTATTCCGACCGAATATACAATATTTTTGAGCGAAGAGGACGATAAGGAGTGGCAGGGCGCGAAACGCCGCGGGTTGGAACAAGGTCTTTATCACATTTTAGCCGAGCGCGCCAAAGAAATTGCCGGAAAAAGGAAACTCGAAACCGAGTCTTTCGCCGTCGAATTGCGTGTTGACGGCACGCTTGAAAAAGGAGACGTTCGGGTTCAGCACAGTTGGGACGACGATTCCGGCAATAAAACGAATGTTTTGGCGCGCCCGAAAAGTATGCCGAAACCGCAGCTGCAAAATGAAGTTTTGCCGACGCCGAATTTTGCCGCCAATTCGTCATTTAATTCCGCATATACGCCGCCGCCCGTTCAACAATTAAACGTTCCGCAGTTTCCGAATCAATCAGGCGAAGAAATGACGCACGTTCAAAAACGACAGGCGCCGGAGCTTTACCGTCTGGAAATCTGGCGGGACGGCATCAGACAAAACGTCGTTCCTGTTTTTCAGAACCAAATCAGCATCGGACGCGGTTCGACATCGAAACCGGTTGACGTTACGCTCTCCGGCGACCCGGAAATCAGCCGTCGTCATTTGACTCTGATTTTTGACGACCGGGAAAATTTTTCGCTTTTGAACGAAGGACGTAATTCGGCAATTATAAACAACCGCGAGATTGCCACCGGTCAGACGGTTTCAGTGTCGCCGGGCATTCCGATTGCCGTATGCAGTTATCTGCTGAGAATTCAACCGAAATAAACGCTTTCCGTTGAAGGTTCAATTTTTCCGGTTCAAATTCAAATTAATTTCTCAGCCGATTGATTTTTAGCTTTATTCTGTGTTATGAAAATTATTAGTTGTTTTTTATTGGCTTTATTCCTGCTCACTTTTACAAATACCAATCTTTTTGCTCAAAACAAAAATCTCACTATTATTCTTTTAAGGCACGCTGAAAAAGATACTTCGCCGGAGGTTGACGACTTCGATCCAGCCCTTTCGCCTGAAGGAAAATTGAGGTCAGAGCGATTGGTTAAGATTCTGAAAAAATACAACACGCGCCGGATTTATTCGACCAGCTTTAAGCGAACCAGATTAACCGTTACTCCGTGGGCGGAAAACGCAGACCGGCAATACAGACTCCCGATACAAATATACGACGCTCAAAAGCTGAACGAATTTGCCGACTTTTTAATGCAGGGGAAAACAAGGAGAATTGTTGTTGTCGGACATAGCAACTCGATACCGAGGCTGGCAAATCTGCTGATAAAACAACAGAAATATAAAGATTTGGAAGAATCTGAATACAATAAAATTTGGATTATTAAAATTAGAGGGAACAAGGTTAAAGAGAAAGTTATTGAATATTAAGTCAGAAATACTCAAAAAATCAGAAAAGTAAAAAGCCGTAAGTTTTTATGCTTACGGCTTTTTACTTTTCCTAATAGTCAAAACTTATCAGGATTCTGCTCTGTATATTTTAAGGAACAAAAGCATTAGGAATCGGTCTGTCGCTGTTTGTTCCGAACTGAACAGCATTAAATCCTGCAGTGCTTCTGAGTTGATACCAAACGCCGACGCTCGGTCTAAATACGGCAACGTCCGTTCTTCCATCTCCGTCGTAATCTGCCGGTGCGGGTAAATCAGTTGAATTACCAAACTGTACGGCGGCAAAACCCTGCATGCTTCTGAGTTGATACCAAATGCCTTCTGACGCGCGATAAACAGCAAAGTCGGCTCTGCCATCATCGTCGTAATCTCCGACGACTGGTCTATCGGTAGAATTACCGAACTGAACGGCAGTAAAACCGCCATCACTACTTCTCGACACATACCAGACACCGTTGGACGGGCGATAAACAGCAGCATCTGCTTTACCGTCTCCGTCATAATCGTCGACAACCGGTTTGTCGCCTCCGATTCCCCACGGCACAGCGATAAAGTCTCTTCCCGGCTGTGATGACGGACGATAAAAGAAGTAGCTCTGATTGCCGGTTGCGCCGCTGCGATAAACTGCCGGGTCAGCTTTGCCGTCGCCGTCCCAATCTGCTGTTGCCGTCGGCAAATCACCCGTTCTGCCGAGCTGCTCGACACGCAAACTGTTATTGGAACTGTTTAGAATATAGAAAGAGGCTCGGTCAGGAGTTGTCGGCTCTTCTCTCCAGACGGCAACATCAGTCTTGCCGTCGCCGTCGTAATCAGCCGGGACAATCTTGTCGGTCGATGATCCAAACTGAATAGAATTAAATCCAGCGGTTGAATTTAGCAGATACCAATATCCGGCGCCGGGTCGAAATACCGATACGTCCGCTCGCTTATCGCCATCGAAATCAAAGCGAACCTTTTTGCGTGTAAGCGTTATTGCTGCCTGAAAGATGGTAAAGATTTTATCCCCAATAACAATTGTTCCCGTTCTTGCCGCGCCGCCGTTAGGAGCTACGCTAAAGGTAACCGTTCCGTTTCCTCTGCCGTTTGCGCCGGAATTGATTGTTATAAAAGAATCGCTCGTCGTCGCCGTATAAGCGCAGGGCGCCTGTGTTGTAACGGTAATCGTACTGCCTGCTTCACCATTTGCGCCGGTGTTTAATCCTGTCGGTGAGATGGCATAAGCGCAGAAGTCATCGTTTTGAATAGAACCGGTACCCGTTCCGATGGCGATACTCGCATTTTCGGCGTTCGATAAATTAACCGTAAAAGTTTCGTTTGGTTCGACATCCGTATCGCCGTTGACCAATACGGTTATAGTTTTACTGGTTTCACCCGGAGCAAAAATAAGCGAACCGGAAACCGGCTGATAATCACTCGGAGTAGTTGCCGTGTCGTTTGCAGTTGTATAATTGACTTTTACGATTTGACCGCTCGGAGCCAAAAGATTGACAGTAAACTTAAACTCGGTCGTTCCGCTGTTGCCTTCATTCATCAATACACTGCTGATTGTTAAGGTCGGCGCGCCGTCATTGTCAATAATTGTCAAAACAGACGTTGAAGGCGGACCGAGGAAGCCACCGCCGGCAACGCTGCTCAAAGTAAGAAAGACGGTTTCATTCTGCTCATTGAGCGCGTCGTCCGTAATCGGTATGGTGAAAGTTCTGCTTGTTTCATTTGCCGCGAAAGTAAGCGTTCCCGAAACGGCGGTGTAATCCGCTCCGGCTGTTGCGGTTCCGTTTGATGTCGAGTAATTGACCGAAACTCCGCTTCCCGCGCCGCCCGTTCTGGTAACGGTTATTGTGGCAGTACCGGCGTTTTCATTAACCGTATAATTCAACAATGAAAACTGCACAGAGCCGCCTGAATCATCATTGAGAATCGTTCCCGAACCCTGTGCGATAAAAATAGTAGCATTAGTTGCGCCTGATAAATTGACCGTAAAAGTTTCGTTGCCTTCGACCAAAGTATCGCCGTTAACTAGAATTGTCAGGGTTTTATTTACTTCACCGGGCGCAAAAGTTATCGTTCCGTTTGCCGCCGTGTAATCTTCTCCGGCTGTCGCTGTTCCGTTAACGGTCGTATAGTTGACCGTAACCGGTTGAGCGAGCGCGGCAGAGAGGCTGATGGTAAAGGTAAACGGCGTCGTTCCGCTGTTACCTTCATTCAAAGTAGCGTTATTGATTGTCAAAGTCGGGAGCGGAGTTTGTGTAATGGCAAAGGTTTGACCGCCGGCAGTAATAGTTCCCGTTCGTGTCGCACTTGTATTATTAACAGCAACCGAATAAGAAACTGTGCCATCTCCGGTTCCGCTTTCTCCTGATGTGATTGTTATAAAAGAATCGTTGCTCGCTGCCGTGTAATTACAGCCTGCGCTCGAAACAACGTTAAAACTTCCGGTTTGCGCAGTACCTTGAATGTTTGCGCCGGTCGGCGATAGCGTATAAGTGCAGCCGGATGCTTGAGTAACGGTGAAAGTTTGTCCGGCGATGGTTATTGTTCCCGTCCGAGCAATACCGGTATTGGCAGCTACCGTGAAGGTAACAGTGCCGCTGCCGGTGCCTGCTGCCCCGGCTGTTACCGTTATCCAGCTGGCATTGCTTATCGCCGTATAAGTGCAACCGGTTTGGGTCGTTATAGCAACCGTACCGCTTCCGCCAGTGTTGGCAAAAGATTGACTGACGGGACTAATCAAATAAGTACAATCTGCTAAAAAGGTTGCACTCGGTGTTAAAATAACATTGTTTATGTTAGCTGTATTATGACTTGCGCCATTTATTTGACCAATGTCTTTGCCGTTAAAGAAAGTTGTTATATTGTTTGTTAAAATATTAAATGGTTTAGTTTCTATAAGGCTGCTAATTACCTGTTTATTTTGTAAATCAGTTATAGCTTCCAGCGCCTCTCCATTTTTATGTGAACTGACTGTTCCAAATGTCGTCGAAACAACACAGAGCAATACAATCATCACTATCAATAGTGAAGAGTTTAGTTTTCTGAGAGAGTTAACGAAATACATGATAAAAATCCTCTTTTTATTTAGTTTGGTAAACGAGCTACAAAATAAACACAAATCTAAGTCGTAAAACATTAGATTTGTGTTTGCTTACAAACCAGATGACACTACTTTCCGGGGAGAAACAGTCAAATATACCGCGTAACATTGACAGGATAAACCTGTAAGATTTTATTTTATAACTTATTTTTCTAAGTTTTGTCAATGAAATTTCATATTGTTTATAATTCGGAAATAAAAACAAAGCCATTGATTTTAAGAGGCGGATATTGCTTGTCAAGTTGAATCAGCATAAAAGTATTTTAATTTCGGGGCAATTTTCTCTTCTTTTAGAATGCATTTGTTACCTGTTTAGATTCAGTGTTACATAGTGATAGAATAATAATTCAAACATAGTAAATAACAATCTAAAAACCAAGTAAAGTTAGGTATAATAAGCAGTTTATGTCTTACCAAGTAATCGCCCGCAAATGGCGACCGCAAACATTTGAAGAAGTTACCGGGCAAGAAGCGATAACGCGCACTCTGCGCAACGCGCTCGAACACGACCGTTTGCATCACGCATATATTTTCAGCGGCGCGCGCGGTGTGGGGAAAACGACCACTGCACGACTTCTTGCCAAAGCGTTAAACTGCCACAAAACCGATAAACCGAACCCGAAACCCTGCGCCGCGGACGCTTCCGACGCTTGCGTTTCCTGTAAGGAAATTGCCGAAAGCCGCTCGATTGACGTTTTGGAAATCGACGCTGCGTCACACACCGGAATTGATGACGTTCGAGATACGATTCTTGACAGCATTAATATCAATCCGGCGCGCGACCGTTACAAAGTTTTTATCGTTGACGAAGTTCACCAGCTTTCCAAACCGGCGTTTAATGCGCTTTTAAAAACTCTGGAAGAGCCGCCGCCGCGCGTCGTTTTCATAATGGCGACGACCGAACTACACAAAGTTCCCGACACAATTTTGTCGCGCTGTCAGGAATTCGAGTTTCGCACGATTCCGCTTCAAAAAATCTACGAAAGAATCAAACTGATTGCCATAGCGGAAAAAATAGACGTTTCCAGCGACGCGTTAAAAGAAATCGCCCGCGCAGGCGAAGGCTCGATGCGTGATGCGCAAAGCGCTTTTGACCAGGTTATCAGCTTTTCAGACGAGAAAATCGGCATGGAAGATGTCGTCGCGGCTTTGGGAATTGCCGGCGCTGAAATGTTGACCAGAACAGTTACATCAATTTCCGAAACCAAACCAGGCGAAGCATTGAAAGTTGTTGACGAGTTAATCGCGCGCGGACAGGATTTGCGAAATTTCTGCCGCGATTTGATGAGTTTTTTCCGTGATCTGCTCGTTTTCAAAATGGCTGGAGACGCGGAAAATCTGCTTGACACTGCCATTTTAAGCCGCGACGAGTTGCAAACAAATTCCGCCCCGTTCTCGGAAGCTGATTTAATCAGGTTTTTTAATTCTCTGAGCGAGACCGAAACCAAACTACGCGAAGCCACCCAACCGCGTTACGTTTTGGAAATGGGCTTGGTAAAATTGATTGAAATGCGGCGTGTCGTTCCGATTGAAAAAATCCTGGAGCGTCTGGCAAAGCTGGAAAACGCCATCGCCAACGGCAATTTATCAACTGAAGCTAAAACCGATTTACCGAAAACCGCTCCGATAAATTTAAACGAGGTTACAGAGTCGAGCGCAGAAAAAAAAACTTTAACCGCTGATTTTTCACTCGAAGATGTTCCGTTTCCGGTACAAAATGTTTCAGGTCTCAAGTCTCAAGTCTCAAGTCAATCTACTGTCGAAGCGAAATTTGAAGGGCAAATTAAGCAAGAAACAAACGGCGCGCCAATTGAATTCTCCGCACAGATGACAGAGTCGGAAAACATATTTTCAGAACAGAAAACCGAATTGTTTGAATCGGAAAGTCAGACAAGCGAAAGCAGAATTTCGGCAAAAAATTTAACAACGGCGCAGTTTATCGAAGCGATGCCGATAAAGCTGGTGCCGATTACCGCCGAAGAACTCGAACACGCCGAAGATAATTGGCTTGACTCGGCTTTCGAGCAAAGACTTTTGCAAACCGGCGACAATCTAAGACCGTTCAAAAACACTTCAAATATCGTCGAGATTTTGCTGGGGACAATTCAATCGGATAATTTGACGGCTCGCATCGAACCGTTGAAGGGCAGCTCCAGGGCGGCAGCTGTTGCGCCCGCAAAAGAAAACCGCGCTTTTGCTATCCCGCAATTTGAAGAAGAAAAAATTTCCGAAGCAATTCCTGTACTGCCCGAAAATCCGACCGATGAACAACTTTGGCAGTATGCCGAAAATCATCCGCTGGTGAAAAAAGCCCTGCGAATTTTTCGCGGGAAAATAATCGAAGTTAAGAGAACCCAGCCGTCAAATTGACGGTTTTTCACCTTTAAAATATTTTCGTAAATTCTTGGAACAAAAAACTAAAACCGTCGTTTAATAAACCAGAGGCGAAGAATATTATGCGCGAACCGTGGATTGCAGGAATTTTAAGTTTTATACTTCCGGGAATCGGACAAATTTATAACGGTAGAATTTTAGTCGGTATCATTTGGCTGGTTTTGACCGGATTTTCGTGGATTGGCACAGCCGGAACTTTGGGTTGGATTATGCATATAATCGCCGCCTGGTGCGCTTATAGTTACGCGAAAGACAATCCGGTCAGATAATAAGATAATAAAAGTTGTTTATACGCTCCTCCTTATTCGCCCGATGTTTTACCGCATCGGGCTTTTTTTGTTTTTCAAACCGGTTGAATTAAAGTAAGATAATTGAGTATCAAAAGAGATTAGAGGTCAGAGGTAGGTGTCTGTTTTACTGACACCTACCTCTGACCTCTAATCTCTAATCTCTTTTTTATATTTATGGTTAAAGAAGGAATTCCCTTTGTTTTATTTCCAATTATCATCGCAACGATTTTCGCGTTTTTTCATATATGGATTGGCGTTGCCGCGTTTGTAGCGCTCGCGCTGTTTATGGCGTATTTTTTCCGCGACCCGAAACGCAGTGTTCCGACCGAAGCGAACGTTATCGTATCAGCTGCCGACGGAAAAGTTACACGCATTGAAGAGAGAGAAGACGGTAAATTTGTCAGCGTATTTCTCTCTCCCGTAGATGTTCATATCAACCGCGCGCCAATTGCCGGACAAGTCATAAAAGTCGAAAGATTTCAGGGGAAAAAAGCCCCCGCGACGAGTAACGAAGCAAGCCAGACTAACGAGCGAAACGCTATGACGATTAAAGGCGAAAAAATGACGGTTGTCTGCACGCAGATTGTCGGAATTTTAGCGCGGCGAATCGTCTGCTGGCGTAGTGCGGGCGAGAGTGTCGAACTCGGTGAAAAATACGGTCTTATAAAATTCGGCTCGCGCACTGACTTACTAATGCCAAAAACGGTGGAAATCGCCGTAGAAATTGGAGACAGAGTTGTCGGCGGCGAAACTATAATTGCAAGACTTAAAGATTAGTTATTAGCTAAAATCTGAAACCCAACGCCTAACACCTATTTTTATGGAAACCGAAGAGAAAAAACCTGCTCACAGAGGCTTAAAGAAAGGTTTGTATGTGATTCCGTCGGCGTTTACGGCGGCAAATATCGCAATGGGTTTTTTGACGGTTTTGTCTTCCGTGCGCGGCTTTCAAATTATAGTTTCAAACCCCGAACAAGCCGCCGTTTATTTCAGCTACGCGGCAAAAGGCATCGCGCTGGCAATTCTTTTCGACACTTTGGACGGCAGAGTCGCCCGTATGACGCGCACTTCGACTGAAATCGGCGTTCAGCTAGACTCTTTGGCGGACGTTTTAACGTTCGGAATCGCACCGATAGTTTTGATTTACGGCTGGGCAATCGGCGCGACTTTCAGCGAATCGAACTCGCTTCACGCATTCGGCGTTTTCGTACTTTTTATGTATCTGATGTGCGGAACTTTTCGGCTCGCCAGATTCAATTTGCAGGCGACGCGCCCGCGCATACTTATGGAAGGCACGCCGAAGATTGACAAGAAAAATTTCGTCGGTCTTCCGATTCCATCCGCTGCCGGACTTCTCGCTTCAATCGTTTATCTGCACCCGCTTCCGCTCAACACATTAGAAGAAAATCTGCCGAATTTATACACAATTGTAATAATGATTTTAACGGCTGTTTTAGGGGGTTTAATGGTCAGTACGATTCGTTATACGAGTTTCAAAACCGTCGGTTCAGGCAGAAGAAGCATTTATTTGATTTTGATTATTGCAGCATTGGGAATGCTCGTCTGGCTCTACTCGCAATATATGCTTTTCATTCTTGCTTTCGCCTACGTCGCTCACGGAATCGTTCGGTATCTGCTCGGTTTTCTGCGCCCGCGCCGAAGAAAAATGCAAGTCGGCGAAAAAGTCGAAAATTCTTAAATTATTTTGTATGGCAAAATTTTACGGTGTAAATTGAATCTTTAATAAGCACAAAAAATCGGAGTTTTATGAAATCAAAAACCATTGAAAATTTACTTGGAGTGCTAAATATTTTAACGGCAATTTATACGCTGTATTCAGATAATAAATACAAACTTCTGGTTTCTTTGGTGTTTTTCTTGAACGGATTAAGTTTACTTCTGCAAAACGCCGAGTCTGAATTCTACCAGACACTGTCACGAACTTTGCGAAGAATTGCTTTGGTTACTGCAATTCTGTTGATTATTAAAATGTTCATAATCGGCTAAATTCTTTCGCTTCTTTTTCTCGTCTCAATCGGCGTAACGCTGGCTGAACCTTTTCTGCGGCGCGTATCGGAGTGTTCTTCTGCGTCCTCAGAATTTCGATTTCCACTGACGACCACCAGCGAAATTAAAGTGATAAACATAAGCGCTACCGCAGTTATGTGCAGAACAAAATCAAAAAGGCTGTGAACCAAAATGGCAAAACAACCGGCGAGCGCGCCGACGCAGACGCCGCGCCGAAACATATTGGAAGTTTGCGCGTTTTTCAGACCGGTGCGAAAAAGTTTATAAACGAAAAACGCCCCGATTATAAAGCCGACAATTCCGGCATCGGCTAAAATTTGCAGGTAATCATTGTGCGCCTGCTCGACGCGCTCAAATCCGTTTAGCGAATCAAAAGGCGTGTATGCCACGCCCAACGCACCGAGACCCGCGCCAAAGGGTAAATTGTTTTTTATAACCGCCAGCGTAACCGACCAGATATGCGTTCGATTGGTGGAAAAATCTTTAGACGTGGCAGTTTCGGCAAAGCGCGTCAAGGAAGATTCGCCGCCGATTAGAATTGCGCCGACAACGATTGTCGCCACCAGCAAAACAGCAAAAGCGATTTTTACTGCAAACTGACCGTAACTTTTTGTTTTGGTCGTCAAAATTACGAGAAAGAAAATCTCCGCTAAAAGCGAAATCAAACCGCCGCGCGAACCGCTCAAAAGCAGCGCGATGCCCATCAAACCGATTGCCGTAACGTAAAGCAGACGCTTGTCGCGCGGGATTGCGCCGACGAACAGCAAACCGAGAGGCACGGCAATGGTCATTTCCATATACGCTGCGAAATTGTGGCGGTTGACAAAAGAACCGAACGGCACGGCAAACTGCGATTCGTAGATTCCGTAAATTTTATTAGGACTTAAGACGGCTTGCAGAATAGCGAAAAAAGCAAAGGCAAATCCGAAAATAGTAATAAAGGAAACGATTGTTCGAAGACGCTTTGTGCTGTCAACATAAGTTAAAAGCGCGGCGAGAAAAATCAAATGCGCGAAAAAATGAAGCGCGGCGACCTGTGTCGAAAACGGGTCGAGTGAAATCGTATGCGGAATGCTCGAAACACCTGCGGTTTCCGCCAAACTGCCAAACGGTATGATTTGAAAAAGTCCGTATAAAACCGCCGCGAGAAGCGGAATTTGGATTAAACTTTTATTGAAACGCAGAACGCCGCCCGAAAATGCGTCAATTGCCCACAGAAAAACAATTAATACCGTCAGCAAGTAAAAAACCGAAATCGTCGGCTGATGCACCGTTCCGTAAGCCAAAGCCGTATAGACAATTGTCGCACACAGCAGAAAGAACAGTATTTTATTCGCCCAGGTTGTTTCAATTTCGTTTATCATTCAAATTCGCAAACCTATTTAGTGGTGAATCAGAAATAGTGAATGATGAATGAAAAGTATTCTAATTCACCATTCATCATTCACCGTTATTTCACTCTTTCCAGCTTAAAATCGTCATACCAAAACGCGCCGATAATCGGACATTCCGAACCGCAAAAAACGCGCGTCGTCAGCAAGGAAACGGCTTCGGCATTTTGGGGCGCGGTGAATTCTATTTTCATTTGCTGCCAATCGTTTGTGCCGACAGGAAACGGCGCGCTCGCGGTGATAGTTTTATTTTCGTAAATATTATAAATTTCCAGCTTCGGTGTTCCGCCGCTTTTCAGATTTTCCGTCCGCAGCCAAAAACTGATGCGGTAGCGCGCGCTCGGCTTGACCGTAACGATTTGTCCGATAGCAAAAAGCGTCGGCTGCACGAAGCCATTGAAATTAACGCGCAAACTTCGCGTTCCGTCGTGCTTTTGCGTCGGGTCGAGTTTAATATCCACTTTATCGAGGGGCGAAATTTTCCAGCCGAAAAAAGCATCGTTGACTTCGCCGATTGGCTTTTCAAAACTCGCATTTTGAACCGTTTCGGCTTTTGCTTCCGGCTCGATTCCGAGTTGGCGAACAAATTCGACCGCGGCACTGAAAAATCCTTTCTCGTAGAGCGCCTGTGCGATAACGCGCGCGCCGGGCGCGTAAGCCTGTTTTTCTTCTTCGGAAAGAGAATTCCAAATTCGCAGACTGTCTTCGGCACGTCCTCTGGCGGCGTAGAATTTCGCCAAATCAGCGCGAACGTCCGGCGCGCTGCCGACAATTTGTTCGAGTTTTGCAGCCTCTTTGTCAAAGAACTCCCACGCCAGCGAGAAGACCTGTTCGCGGTAGAGCGAATTGCTTTCAGCAGCTTTGGTTAGCTCACGAAAGGCTTCGTCGCTCCGGTTTTGGCGCAGATAAAAATTGCCGAGCTGCCAGCGCGGAAAAGTATAATTCGGCGCCAGTTCGACGGCTCGTCGTAAGGCTTTTTCCGCCGCTTCCGTGTCGTCAGCCTGCTCGCGGTCGCGCCCGAGTTCAATCCACCAGCGATAATCGGCAGGCGAGAGTTTAACGACTTGCTGGAGATTGTTTTGGGAGGCGGAATTATTACCCGAATTACTATCGGCATTGACCAATAGCCAATTTGCCAGCGGGTCGCGCGGGGCAAAATTATACGCCGCGCGCGCGATCTCCTTCGCGCCTGCGTCGGTCGGCGTCGTCTGTTCAGCCAGCATATTTCCCAATTGCCAGCGAATCGCAAACCACCCGAAAGCGAGCGCGGCAAGAATCGCGCCAGCCAAAATAATGCGAGCGGGCAATTGACGTATGTTTAAAATTTCTATTTGTTGGATGTTTTTTTCCGGCACGAATTTATAAAAACAAGTCAGTGTGAGATTTTAGCAAACCGACAGCTGAAACGAAAAAATTATCTTGCCAATTTAGTCGGAGAAACGCAAACATCGTCAATTTTTTTTGAACACATTCTTTACGAATGTTCCCGCAACTTTAACGATTTTTTATTTGCGGACGGTCAAAATTTCCGGTTTGCAATTTTCGATTTTCTTTTTTAGCCTATCAGCAATGATTTCCGACAAAAAAACACGCACCGACGAAATTATCGAACGTCTCAAAAGAGAATACCCGGAAGCACGCTGCGCTCTAAATCACGTAAATGCCTTCGAGCTTCTTGTCGCCACGATTTTGTCGGCGCAATGCACCGACGAGCGTGTCAATATCGTAACCGAAACGCTATTTCGCAAATACCGCACACCGCAGGATTATCTGGAAGTCGAGCAAATCGAACTCGAAAAAGACATTCGCTCGACCGGTTTTTTCCGCAACAAAGCGAAAAGCATTCAAGGTGCGGCTGAAAAAATCATCGGTAACTTCGGCGGCGAGATACCGCAGACGATGGACGAAATGCTGACCTTAAACGGCGTGGCGCGCAAAACGGCAAACGTCGTTTTGGGAAATGCTTTCGGCATCGCTTCCGGTGTCGTCGTCGATACGCACGTTTCGCGTCTGTCGCAAAGATTAGGTTTAACTGAGAACGTTCAACCGGAAAAAATCGAAAAAGATTTGATTGAACTTGTGCCGCAAAAAGATTGGATTATGTTTCCGCACTGGCTTATTTTTCACGGACGCAAAATCTGCCAAGCCAGAAAGCCGAAATGCGAAATTTGTATTTTAAATGATATTTGCCCGAAGATTGGGGTTACTCAAATATCTACAGAAAATCAACCATAATTACCATACTTTGTTTGGAAACTTTTACTGCAGTTTAGCAAAATTTCTAAAACTCAATTCCCTGCTGCGCGTAAATTCCGGCTTGGAAGGGATGTTTGATTTCTTTCATTTCCGTAACTAAATCCGCCGCCTCAATCAATTCGGCTGGCGCGTTTCTACCCGTCAAAACTAAATGCAAATTAGGTTGTTTTTCGCGCACGAGTTTTATTTCTTCCAATACTTCACGCAAATCAAGAAATTTGTAATCGAGAACATAGACGAGTTCGTCAAACACTAATATATCATACGCTTCCGAGCGCATTTTTTCGACGCACAACGCCCATGTTTCGCGCGAAGTTTTGATGTCTTGTTCTGGATTTTTCGTGTCCCATGTAAAACCGTCGCCCATTGTGTGGACTTCAATGTCGAGCAATTCCGCCGACTCGTGTTCGCCGTAACGGTCGGTTTTCGACTTCATAAACTGAACCATACAGCAGCGCATTCCGCGACCGGCAGCGCGCATCATCAAACCTAAAGCGCAGGTCGTCTTGCCTTTGCCGTCGCCGGTGTTGATCATCAGCAAGCCTTTTGTGCTTTCCTTGTAGCCTTCACGCCGCCATTTGTAGCGTTTTTCTTTTGTTTCGGGCATTTTCATTGAAATTATTTTGACTCGATTGCTTCGACAACAGCTGACACAATTTTGCTCTCTGCTTTATTCCAATCGCCTTCGACATGGCAACCCGCAGCATTTTTATGTCCGCCGCCGCCAAATTGTTCGGCGAGGCGGGCGACGTTCAGACCGTCTTTCGAGCGCAGACTGACGCGGTAAAAATTCGGCTCGACTTCGCGCATATAAACGACGGCTTCGACTTCTTTCGCCGCGAGCGGAATGTTGACAAAACCGTTGTTGTCGCCGTCAACGGCGCCAGAAGATTTTTTCATATCGAGTGTTTGCCGCATCCACGCAACTTTTCCGTTTTCGCTTCTTTTAACGGTTGCAAGAACCTGGCGCATCAGTTCGATTCTGCTCCACGGATATGAGTTATAAACCGCTTCGGAGATTTTTGCGGGTTTAACGCCGACTTTGACCAGTTCGGATGCGACTTTCAGAGTTCTGTCGGTTGTATTCGGAAAGTGAAACGAACCGGTGTCGGTAACGAGCGCGAGATAAACGCATTCAGCGATTTCTTTGGTAATGCGTCCGCCGATGGCTTTGCACAGATTGTAAATCATCTCGCCGACTGCCGACGCTGTTGCGTCAATCCAGTTTATCGAACCGAAATGTTGGCACGTCGCGTGGTGGTCAATATTGACGGTAAATTGATTTTCGAGATTTTTGATATGCGGGCGAGTTACGTCGGAGCATTCGATAACGAAAACGGCGTCGTACTTTTTATCAATTTCGGAAACTTTACGAATTTCGTCCGCGCCCGGCAATTGACGATAAGCGACGGGAATGCCATCGCTGGCGATGACTTCGACGGTTTTGCCCAAAGAACGAAGCAACCAGCATAATCCGAGAGAAGAACCGATGCCGTCGCCGTCGGGACGGGCGTGGGTGGTGATGGCGAAATTCTGTTTGTTTTCAATTAACTCGACTACTTGACTAAGCATTTTTTCTCAACGAAAAACGGTCGGTGAAAATTAGAAAAGACGACGTGGACGCCTATTTCTCGTTTTCCGTTTCCAATTCCCCATCCACATTTATTTCTTCGAGAAGTTCACCGATGCGAGCCGCGTTTTCTTCAGCCGTGTCACGGACGAAATTAATAAGCGGCGGATGGCGCAAACTTAAACTCAACGCGATTTGCTGGCGAACGTACGAAGCTGCGCGCTGCAACGCTTTGAGAGATTCTTTTATTTCGGCTTCTTCTTTCGTGCCTTCGACCACGACAAAAACTTTTGCGTCGCGCAGATTTTCCGAAACACGCACGTCCGTAACTGTTACGCTCAAAAGGCGCGGGTCTTCAAGCTCATAGCCAACAATTTCGGTGATTTCCTCGCGCAGAGTTTCCGCTAATTTTTCGGGACGACGCATAAAAAGTGAATGGTGGATGGTGAATGAAAACTCTCTTACATTCAACATTCACCATTATTAAAGTTCTGTTGCGGCTGTTCTTTCAATGACAAACGCCTCGATTTCGTCATCAACTTTTATATCATTGAAATTGACCAGTCCGATGCCGCATTCAAAGCCTTGGCGGACTTCGTTTGCGTCGTCTTTGAAACGTTTGAGCGAATCAATATCGCCCGTCCAGAAAACGACGCCGTCGCGGATAATGCGCGCCTTGGCTTGGCGGCGGATGACGCCCTCGGTAACACGGCAGCCCGCAATCGTGCCGACTTTGGAAACTTTGAAAACTTCCTGCACAAGCGCTTTGCCCAGAATAATTTCTCGTTCAATCGCGTCAAGCATTCCAATCATCGCGGCGCGAATTTCTTCTTCGACCTTGTAAATAATTGAATGCAGGCGAATATCGACTTGTTCCTGTTTGGCGACATCGGCGGCCCGCGATTCAGGGCGAACGTTAAAGCCGATGATAACGACGGCTGTCTGCGTATTGTCGGCTTGCGTGGCGGATGCGAGCAAAACGTCGGATTCGGTAATCGCGCCCACACCCGAACGAATAACTCGTACCTTTACTTTTTCGGTCGAAAGTTTTTCGAGTGTACCGCGCAAAACTTCGACCGAGCCTTGCACGTCGGCTTTCAAAATGACCAGTAATTCTTTGACTTCTGCTAAGCCTAGCGACTCGATTCCGCGTTTGGTCGTCTGGAGCATCGCCACATTTCTGGCGTGTATTTGTCGCTGATTCGCCGTCGTCTGAGCTTTTTCAATGTCGGAGACAACTTGAAAAGTATCGCCCGCTTGCGGAACGCCCTGTAGTCCGAGAACTTCAACCGGCGTTGCCGGCGGCGCGTCAGTTACGATTTCGCCGCGGTCGTTGAACATCGCGCGAACTTTGCCGTAAAATTGCCCGACGATAAACGGGTCGCCGACGCGCAAAGTTCCCTGCTGAACAAGAACCGTTGCAACTGAACCGCGCCCTTTATCTAGCTTTGCTTCCAGCACAACGCCTGAAGCCCGCCGTGTCGGACTTGCCTTCAAATCCAAAATATCGGAAGAAAAAAGAACCGTTTCGAGCAATGTATTGAGATTATCGTGCTGCTTGGCGGAAACCGGAACCATTTCAATATCGCCGCCCCAGTCAACAGGCTGCAAGCCTTGATTTGCCAAGCCTTGTTTTACTTTATCGACATTTGCGCCGGGTTTATCAACTTTGTTAATGGCAACGATAATCGGAACACCCGCGGCTTTTGAGTGTTCGATGGCTTCGATGGTTTGCGGCATCACGCCATCATCCGCCGCAACAACCAGAATTACCACGTCCGTCGCTTTTGCGCCGCGCGCGCGCATCAAGGTAAAGGCTTCGTGTCCTGGCGTGTCGAGAAAGACGACTCGTCTCTGTTCTTTCGGGTTGTCCGGATTTGGAACGAAAACACTGTAAGCGCCGATGTGCTGCGTGATTCCACCGGCTTCGCCTTCGGCGACATTGTCCGAACGAATCGCATCGAGCAAGCTGGTTTTTCCGTGATCGACGTGACCCATTACGGTTACCACCGGCGGGCGCGTCAATTCGATGTCGTCGGCATCAGCGGCAATGAGTTCTTCGAATTCCTGCTCGATGAGCATTTCTTCGAATGGCACAAAACTTATGTCGTAACCAAAATTTACTGCGAGTTCCTGTGCTATTTTCTCGCTAATCGGTTGATTTAAGGTGGCAAAGATTCCGCGTTTAACCAGAAGCTGCACAATATCGCGCGGCGTAACGCCTAACGCTTCTGAAAATTCGCGGATAGTCGCGCCTTCGGTCAGGCGAAGGAAAGTCAGGTTGTTGTTATCAATTTTACCGGCTTGAGCAAAAACACGTTCTTCGATCGAGAGCGGTCGTGGCACGTTAAGGTCTTTTTCTTCAAATCTGCCGCCCTTTTCAAATCTGCCGCCTTTTTTCGGGTTGGAACGCCCAAATTTTTTACGTTGGTCTGCTGGCGGCGTATATACGGATTTCGGGTTCGGGTTTTCGCCCGGCGTTCCTTGAAAACCAGGCTTCCGTATGCCTTTTGCGTCGCGGCGGACATCGGTGTTTAGAACCTCTTTTTTATCGATGCTGAATTTTCCGGTTTGGGTCGGAGCTTCATTATATACACGGTCGCCCGGTTTTATACCTTTATTAAGCGAGTCCTGCGTTAATTTAAGTTCTTTAACCTGCTGTCCGGACGGTCGCAGAATTCTGGTAGTAAATTTTGGTTTTGCGGGTTCGTCCGTCGTCGGCTTTTCTGCCTTACTTTCCTCAATGGCTTTTAATTCCGGCGCAGTTTCGGATGGCTTGATTTCAATTTGTTCCGCACCCGCTTGAGTTGTATCTTCGACAACCGGAACTTCTTGAATCTGTTCCGTCGGTTTTACTTCTATCTTCTTCTGTAATTTTCTAACTTGCCGTTTTGGTTCGACGGCTTTCTTACCGTCGGATACTTCCTCCGGCTGTGGTTGCGCTTCTCTTACGTCTTCTGTTTTTTCTGTCGAAGGCGCTGCTTCAGGCTGCGGCACTTCTTCGAGCGATTTTTCCTCTTCCTGGACCGCTTTCTTCTTTATGAGTTTGATGCCTCGTTTCGGCACCGTTTCCAATTTCGGAAAATACTTGTTTCTGACTTTTTCCGCTATTTCACGGCTGACAGAGTTCGACGGCACACTCACGTCTGCGCCTTCACGCCGCACGTCTTCGATAACGCGCTTCGTGTCCTGCTTGAGTTCTTTGGCTAATTCGTAAATCCGAACTGTTGTTCCTACGGGCATATTTATCTTTTTCTGTAAAATTTATTAAATTCAACCTGTTCATTTCAGTTTATTTTCAAGTAAAAATTTACTGTCCCTTTTCGGTTGAACTTTCCTGCGTATTATTTGAAACCGCGTCCGCCTCCTGGTCTGGATGCGGCTCAACGTCTGCACTTTCTCGAGTTGTTTCTTCAGAGTTTATTTCCGAGTTCTCGGATACGGCATTTTCGGTGTTTTCATTATTCTCTACTTGTGCCGAACTTTCGCTCAGTTGATTATCTTCTTCGGGCGTTTCAACTTTATGCGCGTTTCGCACTTCGACAATCTGTTTTGCCGAAGAAAGAATCTTTTCGGCGTCGTCAAGGCTGATGTCCAGAATATCAACCAGATTGTCAACCGTTGCTGCCGCCAAAGCATCGACATCATTGATTCCCTGGGATTTCAAATCTTCCGCCTGTGCTGACGAAACGCCTTCTAAAGCCGTAATCGGGACAGGCGCGCCGGATGCAATCATTTGGTTCATCTGCTTGGCAATTTCTTTTTTCAAAACTTCTTCGCTGACAATATCAATGTCCCAGCCGACCAGACGAGTCGCAAGACGCACGTTTTGACCGCGCTTGCCGATTGCTAAACTTAATTGGTCTTCGCCGACGATGACTTCCATTTTGCGGTCATTGATATTGGTAATTCGCACCTGCGAAACTTTTGCCGGCGACAGCGCGTTAGCGGCAAAAACCGAAGGCTCGTCCGACCACTCGATAATGTCAATCTTTTCACCGCGCAATTCTTTAATGATGGCTTGAACCCGCGAGCCTTTCATCCCGACACACGCGCCGACCGGATCAACGTCCTTTTCATTTGAGGTAACGGCAATTTTCGCGCGGTCTCCCGGCTCGCGCACGGCGGATTTAATAACTACCGTATCGTCGTAAATCTCCGGCACTTCCATTTCAAAAAGACGTTTGATAAGTTCCGCCGAAGCACGCGAAACTTTTATTTGTTGACCGCGTTGGTCTTTGCTAACGTCGGCAATAACGACGCGGATGCGTTCGCCCTGATTCCAGGTCTCGCTCCGCGCCTGTTCCTGTTTCGGCAAAATCGCTTCGAGATTATTACCCATATCGACAATCATATCGCCGCGCTCAAAACGTTTAACCATCCCGTTTACAAGTGTCCCGATCCGGTCGACGTATTCTTCATAAACTTTTTCGCGGATGGCTTCGCGCACTTTTTGCACCAAAATCTGTTTCGCGGTCTGCGCCGCAATGCGTCCGAGTTCTTCGGTCGGCAGAGGAATCAGCAACATATCGCCGATTTCCACTTCGTCCGGTTCTGCGCCCATCTCTATAGCTTCTTCTAAGGACAATTCGGTCGAGGGATTTTCCACTTCGGCAACTACGGTTTTTTGCGCGGAAATTTCAATTGCTCCTTCTTCGTTATTCCAATCAACTTGAATGCTGTCGCCGGTCTTATCCTGCGATTTGAACTGCTTGCGCGCCGCTGCTTTGACCGCCTCCTTCATCGCTTCGATGACTAAATTGCGGTCGATGCCCTGCTCGCTGCATAATGTTTCGATGCTCTGTCCGATAGATGTCATAACTCGTTAATGTAAAATTAAAATGCAAAGTGGGAGATTCCGACCACTATTTTTCATTTTCCGTTTTCCGTTTTCCGTTTTCCGTTCCTCTTAAGCTCTTCCGCAAAGTCAATCTCTAAGTTCGCTTTGGCAACCGCGTCGAAGGTAAAACGCACCGTGCCGTTTGTTTTGTCATCAAAGACAATTTCCTCGCCTTCGATGCTGATAATGCGCCCGCTAAAATTCTTTTGTCCGTCAATAGCAGCCGATGTTTTAACTTTCGCCAGGCTTCCCGCAAATTTCTTAAAATCCTGCAAACTGTAAAGCTCGCGTTCCAAACCGGGCGAGGAAACTTCCAACACATACGACACCGGAAATAAATCTTCCGCGTCGAGAACTTCTCCGATTTGGCGACTAATCAAAGAACAATCTTCGTGAGTTACGCCGCCGGGTTTATCAATAAAAACGCGAATCGTCAAATTTTTATTCGAGCCACTTACTTGTGCTTGAACAAGTTCCAGATTATTTTCATCCGCCAGCCGCGCGGCAATCTCGCGGATTTTTTCATTGACAATATCTTTACTCATCGTCTTTTGCCCAAAATAAAAAGTGGGCGCGAACCCACCGAGAACGTCCCCACGCTTCGTAGGAAACGGTTATTATACTCAAAAACTAATGATAATAGCAAGCGAGATTTGCCAAAAGCCTATAATCTTTTGATTGAGAAGTTTTAACTGATAATCTTTTCTGCACCCGAAGACTTTGCTTAAAAAGTTTCTTAGAAATCTACAATATGGCTAGAGTTTGATTGAAAATTCAATCAAACTCTAGCCATATTGTTGTATCTTTGAATTTATCATTTCTCAGCAAACAAATTTTTCTTAATGACTTTTTTCGCTTAAAATCAAATCGAATACCCTTAAACTTTAGTTTATCCGTTAATTAGGCTTTAATTTCAAATATAACTATGATATAAAGTGTAACAATCATTTAGGAATATACTCTTCCTAAAGCTAAGCAAAATTTACTTTTATTTTTTGCATTTCTTTCTAATTTTTATTGACACGATTCAATAATTCGTGTAAAAGATTGAAAGGTTTGATTTTTTGAAATTTTTGATTTAAATGAACACAAGAGGAGAACTATGAGCAGAAAAATTTGGATTCAAAAAGCACTTTCAATGTGCCTGGTAGTTGCTACAATTGCAACTTATTCAATGGTTGTTCTGGCAAATTCCGAGAGAATCGCCGGAGAACTTTTAGTTAGCGGGAAAACTGTCAACGGACAAGACCCATTTGTAAAAGTTAACGGACAAGCGGCGCAAAGCGGACGTTCGATTTTTTCAGATAGCACAATTGCTACGCCGGAAAATGCCAGCGCTGTTATCAATCTGGGTAAAGCCGGTAAAATCGAGCTTGCGCCTAATTCAATTATGTCCTTGAAATTTAACGAAAAAGGCATAAGCGGAGATTTGACTAATGGACGAGTTACGGTATTAAACGCTTCTGACGCTGTGGTTGTCAAAACAACCGACGGAAAGACAGCCAAACTTAATGTAGGTGAATCAACGAGTGCCACAGGCGGACAAAAGAAAGACGACGATGATGATGATCACGGTGGCGGTGGCGGCTGGTTGATATTTGCCCTTATTCTCGGCGGCGCGGCGGCTGGTATTATATTGGCGGCAAGAAGTGATAATAACCGGATTGCTTTAGGCAGCAGCACTAGTGTTGTGAGTCCGACCCGCTAATTACTGCAAATCGTTTTTGCTATGCCGTTTATTTGAAGTTATCAGGCATACTTTGAAAATGATTTATTTTAAAGGATTTATTCAGGAGGAAATTAAATAAAATGCTCGGCAAAACTATCATTCGTAAATCTATTACAACTCTCATTGCCGTCGCTGTTTGGAGTGTTTTTTCAATGGCTGTTCTAGCCGCTCCAGATGATGTGATGGGTGAAATGACGGTTAGCGGACAAGTTACCGTTGATGGTCAAAAATCTGTTTCTAACTCAACCGTAATATCGGGTAGCACAATCGTTACCGGCACAAACTCAACCGCTACGATTAATTTAGGTAAAAGCGGTCGTGTGGAACTTCTTTCGGATACTACTGTAACCTTAAAGTTTACAAACAACAGTATCGTTGGAATGCTGACAGCCGGACAAGTTCGTATTGCTAATACCGCCGGTATTGCAGCTACTGTCACGACGAGAAATGCAACTGTTATTGCGGATGCCGGACAAGCTGACACTTTTAGTGTCGATGTCGGTTGTTCGGATGAAGTTCGCTGCACACAAACCCATGTTGAAACTACAATCGGTTTAGTTACTTTAAGAAGTGGTTCTACCGATAAACAAGTTGCTGCCGGAACGGATGCGACATACGGCAATCCTTCTCAAACCGGGTGTAAACCATGTCTGCGTCCCGGTTCGGTTCCGCCACTAAGAACTGCGGGTGCAGGTTCGTTACTCTTTTTACTAGCTGCGGCTGGTGCGGTTGGCGCGGCAATCTTTTTCAGTGGGGACAATCCCGTTGAGCTTGGACCGCCTGCAATTGTTGTAAGTGGTGTGCGCTAAATATAGTTCGATTTTGTGGTTTCACAAAATTAGACTTATGCTTTAAATTTACGGGTCATGTTGAATAAACGTGACCCGTAAATTTTATTCTGTGTGTGAATAATTTAACAACTATTATCAGTTTTATATAAATTCTTAATCTTATGCATATTGCAGTTATTGGTACGGGATATGTTGGTTTAGTGACAGGTGCTTGTTTTGCTGAATTTGGCGTAGAAGTAACTTGTGTTGATTTAGATAAAGGTAAGATTGACCGGTTAAATCAGGGAATCATACCTATTTATGAGCCGGGTTTGGACGACATCGTTGAAAAAAATTCAAAAGCCGGAAGGCTTCATTTTACAACTGAGATTAAATCTGCCGTCGAACAAGCATTAGTAATTTTTTTAGCAGTCGGAACACCACCGCGAGAAGATGGTTCTCCCGATATGAGCTTTTATCAATCGGCAGCCAAAGATATTGCCGAACATATGAACGGTTACAAGGTTCTTGTAACAAAATCAACGGTTCCGGTCGGAACCGGAAAATGGCTTCGGGAATTTATAAAAGAAAATCAAAAAAAACAAACAAACTTCGGAGTTGCATCAAATCCAGAATTTCTGCGTGAAGGCGCTGCAATCGAGGATTTTATGCGCCCCGACAGAGTTGTAATCGGAAGTAATGAACAAGATGCAACTGCGATTATGAAGGACCTCTATCGTCCACTTTATTTAATCGAAACTCCCATCGTTATTACTTCACTCGAAGCAGCCGAACTAATTAAATATGCTGCGAACGCATTTCTAGCCACAAAAATTTCATTTATAAATGAAATTGCTAACCTTTGCGACAAAATAGGTTGTGATGTCCATGAAGTTGCACGCGGAATGGGAATGGATAAACGCATCGGAAGTAAATTTCTTCATCCGGGACCGGGATTTGGCGGTTCATGCTTTCCGAAAGACACACGAGCGCTTTCGACCGTAGCAAAACATTTTGGCACGGAATCCCGTATTGTCGATACGGTTATAGAGGTAAATGACCTTCAGCGCAAAGCAATGATTCCCAAAATCGAGTCGTTAGTCGGTGATTTTGCGGGCAAACAAATAGGCGTTCTCGGTCTTTCATTCAAACCGGAAACTGATGATATGCGCGAGTCTCCGGCAATTGATATTATTAGAGAGATGCAGGCAAGGGGAGCAAAGATAAAGGCTTTTGACCCGGTGGCAATGGAAGAAGCAAAGCACTATTTGCCAGACATTGATTATGTGGAAGACGAGTATGCAGCTATCGAAGGAGCAGATGCTTTAGTTTTTATGACTGAATGGAATCAATTTCGGGCGTTAGATATGGAAAAAGTAAAAAATCTTTTGAATTTTCCGAAAATTATTGACCTTAGAAATATTTATGAACCAAAAGATATGCGCAATCTTGGTTTTGAATATGTCGGTGTTGGCAGATAACAAATTATGTAAAATTTACAAGGATTAATACTTGTATTTTTTCTGTATAAGTTTCCCAATTACATAACCTATTTGAATTTTATGTCCCTAACAACAAAAATACTGGTAACCGGCGGTGCAGGTTTCATTGGGTCAAACTTGGCTGAAGAACTTATTAAACAAGGCGCGAGAGTTTCTATTTTAGATAATCTGACAACCGGTTTTACAGAAAATCTGGAAGAGGTAAAAGGCGACTTTGAATTTATTAAAGGAGATCTAAATGATGACGGAAAACTCAAGAAATCACTTGAGGACGTTGAAATCGTCTTTCATCAAGCCGCTTTGCCAAGCGTTCCCCGTTCAGTGGAAAATCCTTTAGAAACCCATCAGGCTTGTGTCAACGGCACATTTAATTTACTTCTTAAAGCAAAGCAACAGGGTATCCGTCGCGTGATTTATGCCGCATCGAGTTCTGCATACGGAAACCAAAAAACGCTTCCAAAAGTTGAAACAATGATTCCATGTCCGCTTTCACCTTACGCGGCGGCAAAATTAATGGGAGAGTATTATTGTCAGGTTTTTTCCCGAGTATATGGTTTGGAAACAATTTGTTTGCGTTACTTTAATGTTTTTGGACCTAAACAAAATCCTTCTTCACAATACTCGGGTGTGATTTCGCGTTTTATTGATTCATTAATGAGCAACAATCGTCCGATTATATATGGCGACGGTGAGCAATCCAGAGATTTTACATATATCGCTAATGTAGTAGATGCCAATATAAAAGCCTCGCAGACTAATAAAGGTATTGGTGAAGTGATAAACGTTGCAAACGGAGAACGCATAACACTTAATGATTTGTTCGACACCTTAAAAGTAATAACAGGCAGGAATGATATTAATGCAGATTACCAAACGGAAAGAAAAGGTGATGTAAAACATTCGCAGGCAGATAATACACGCGCCAGAGAATGGTTGAGATACGAAAAACTATTTGATTTGGAAAGCGGTTTACGGCAGACAATCGAATGGTGGGCTTCAAGTCGTTTCGCTGAAAAATATAGAAAAAGTTAGATTTTATAGCAAACGAAAAAGAGGCAAGTCCCCTTTACCTGCCTCTTTTACCAGTTCACGCTTACCCCCCGGTATACTTAATCCAAACTCAGATGTTGAATTAACCTCGAAAAAAATTTAATTACAAAAAATCATTACAGAATTTGTTTTGCAATGACTATGCCAGTGACTGTAAAGCTACTATTTTAGTTAGTTTAATCGCTTTAGGAATTCCCTGTCGATTATAACAAAAACGAATGCCACAAATTAATACAGGAATAAATACTAAAAATAAAATTGCATTTACACTTTCATTTACTGATAGAAACTTTTTGCCTGGTTTTGAAACTGATTTGTAAAGACTATTATATGTCCAACTACATTTGAATTTGTTTATACGAAAAATGATTTATACATTTGGAACAAAATTTAATTTGGCAAAAATTTTTTTTGCATACGAAATAACTTCGCTTCCGTTCTATCTATTGTAGTTTTTTACCTTTCTACAGCATCTATTATAAATGTTAAATACAAAAGTTATTCTTAAAGATACCTTTATGTTAGAATTGGAAATTAAATTATAAACCTAAGCAAAACTCAACCGGACGATATGCTGACGAGTAGAAACGAGATTTCCGACAACGATAAAACTTTAGAAATTTTCAGAAATGTTTTCGTTTTTTTCGGAACGCTTAGTCCGCAGGGGTTTGTTCTGGGTCTTGAAGGTAAAATCTTTGAAAAAACGATTACCGAACCATATCTTCTTATCGGTCAAAAGTTTTCAGAAACCGTCTATTGGCAATCGTCCGAACATACTTCGGAAAATCTTGAGAAAGCCATACTCGAAGCAACAGAAAATAAAAATTCCAAAGTCCGACTGGACTTCCGCGTAAATGCCGAAGAAAAAATTTATATTGAATTGTTTTTGCAATCTTTATTCGATAAGGAAAACAAATTGGAACAGATTTTCTTTTGCGCTCAGGATGTTACAGACCGCGCGAAAGAAGTCGAACACTACAAGGTGCAAAGCGAACAATTGCTTTATGCGGCTGAGAATGCAGAAATTGGTTTGTGGTTTTGGGATTTGGTTGAAGATGTCATTTACACCTCACCAAAATGTAATGAACTGTTTGAAGTTGCACCGCACGATATAATATCGTTTCGTTCTTTTTTGGATATTGCGCATCCCGAAGACCGAAACCGAGTAGAAACGGCGTTTTTAGAATCGCAAGCGAACGGCAGAGAATATAACGTAGAATACCGCGTAATATATTCGGACGGAAATATTCATTGGCTGGCAATTCAAGGAAAAACGTATCTTGACGATAGCGGTAAGCCGCAAAATACGATAGGCGTCGTCAGAAAAGTAACCGATAAAAGGGTCGCCAGTGAAGAATTGGCTAAAGTCTATGCACTCGAAAAAAAGGCGCGCGATGAAGCCGAAGAAGCTAATCGGGCAAAAGATTTTTTCCTGGCTATAGTTTCCCATGAGTTGCGCTCACCGCTAAATACGATTTTAGGCTGGACAAAAATTTTACTCACTAAAGAAGTAAAAGAAGATATTCAAAAAAATGCGCTTGAAACCATCGAGAAAAGCGCTCGCTCGCAAGCCAAACTGATTGATGATTTAATTGATTCGGCAAGAGTTGCTTCAGGCAAAATGCGGCTTGAACTTCGGCAAATTAATCTTTATGAAGTTCTCAGAACTGTTTATAATTCGCAAAAACCTCTGACTGAAGCTAAAAATGTCAGCCTTGATTTTTTTTCCGATGACGAAAATATTCAGGTTTTCGGCGACAGCATGCGTCTCCAGCAAGTTTTTACCAATCTTGTTTCCAATGCCTTGAAATTTACTTCATCCGGCGGCAGCATCAGAATCAGCGCTCAAACCGGCAACAAAGCGGTAAAAGTTATGGTCAAAGATGACGGACAGGGAATTAGTTCCGAACTGCTGCCGAATATTTTCAAGCAATTCAAACAAGGCGATGAAAAATCTTCTTCAGACCGGAGCGGATTGGGATTAGGTTTGTCAATCGTAAAGATTTTGTCGGAAAAACATAACGGGCAAATTCAAGCAGAAAGCGGAGGTATCGGACACGGCTCGACTTTTACCCTTACTCTGCCTCTTTGCATCACAGATGCAGAACCGGAAATTGAAGTTACAAACTCCAGTGTGAAACAAGATAAATTACTGAGAGGAATTAAGATTTTGGTAGTCGAAGACGACCCTGACTCTCGTGAAGTGCTGCAGCTTTTTCTCGAGCAGAGCGGAGCGCAGGTAGCAAGCGCGGAATCTGCTTCTGAAGCGATGAATTTATTGCTTGAGTCGGAACAGGACTTGCCCGATGTTATCGTTTCCGATTTAGCAATGCCGAACGAAGACGGTTATGCTTTAATCGAACGAATTAGAAAATTACCAATTGAAAAGGGCGGCGCAGTTCCAGCCGTCGCCTTGAGCGCATTTGCTTCCGCAAATAACAAACAACAGGCTTTTGACGTTGGTTTTCAAAAATATCACACGAAGCCTTTCGAGCCGGATGGAATTGTTCAGGACATTTTGCAATTGGTGAACAAGTAATTATCAGGCTTTTCTATCTTAGAGGGTCATCCGATTATTTTCATAAAACAAACAAAGTTAAGAAAGCCAATAAATTCCAAATATAAAAATCAATCGACAAATTTTGCTTCGATAATTTGTCCGTTCTGAATTCCCTGTTTCATAGTCAAACGCGGATAAGTCTCAGGTTCGACCTCGAAATCTACGGCATCCAGTAACATTTCGGCTTCTGTTATTTCCTGAATCGAACCTTCGATTTCCATAAAAAGCCCGAACGGTAATTCATCTAAAACAACCTCAACATTCCGAAAACCCCATGTTTTGCGGCGCTTTTCATAAACAACTGCTTTGACGAAACCGAGATTTTCGATAATTTTTTCAATTTCTTTTGCGCTTTCGACAATTGTTTCGTGTTCGATTTGGTGTTTGATTACAGAAGCATTCTGTATGCGTTGTTTGTAAGTTAAAATCGTTTTGTCGCCTGTTTTTCTAATCCGCAAAACGGCTTGCTTTTCGTCCAGAATACCGCCGCGGTAAAGCGTGTTCGTTTCAAAATCTTCGCCTTGAAAATCTGCGCCGAACTCTTGCAAATTCGCTGCAATTTGCTTGCTTTGTTCCGAACTCAAACGGTATTTTTTTTCAATCTCAATCGCCATTTTCGTATTTTTCCTTGTGCATTTTCATCATTGCCTGATATTCGACATCGTTTTTAGCAAGGTAATACTTCTCGGAAAAAATTCTGGCAGATTCAGCTTTTATTTCGTCTTCGCCCTCAACCGGAATTATTTCTCTCGTGCCTTTTTTATATTTTCTGCCACTCGGATGATTTGCGTAACGTCGCGCCCGCGTAATGCCCATTTGTAAAAATTTTCGAGCCATATCCATTCCGACAAAATCGTTTTGCCGTTTGTATTCGAGAAACAGTTCATAAATTTTCGCACTCGATTCACGGGCAATTTCCGGCGTTTTGAATCGCCAATACCGAACAATTTCGCTTTTATAAGGCTCGATGAGCAAAACTCCCTGTTCACCTTTGCCGATACGGTAAAGTTCGAGATTTTTACGCAAATCTAACTTTTTATAATCAAGCGTGTAATCGAATTTTGCCGTCATAAATCTTTAATGATAAATGTTAAATAGAAGAGATTTCCTCCTCCACAGTCCACCATTTGTCATTCACCATTAATTTTACTTTTGTCTTATCCATTTCCAAACTTCCGGAACCGTCGCGCGTTTGCCATACATTAGCATTCCGATGCGATAGACGCGCGCCGCCAGCCAAACGAGTCCGGCGATTGTTAAACCGTTTAGTAAAATAGAAAGTGCAATCTGCCAGAACGGTGGCGTTTCTGCCATGATTCGTACCGGCATTGTAATCGGCGCGACAAACGGCGCAATCGAAGCCCAAAACGCCATACTCGAATTGGGGTCGCGGATGACGGCGAAGCTCAGATAAAAACCGATGACCAGAAACATTATCGGCAGCATCGCAAATTGCCCGCCTTCCTGCACGGTCGTAACCATCGAACCGATAAGCGCGTAAATCGTCGCATAGATAAAAAAGCCAAGCAGAAAAAATATGAAAAAATAAATTACAGTCAGCGGCGTAATATCGGGAATTGAGACATTAACGCCGGCGGCACTCATATTCGCTAAGCCGACGCCGACAAGAGCCAGCGCGGAGATTATCCAAATTGCAAGTTGCGTCAAACCCGCAAGACCTACGCCGACAAGTTTGCCCATCATCAATTCAAACGGTTTTGCCGACGAAAAAAGAATCTCGGCAATGCGCGTTTCCTTTTCTTCGACGACTGCCGCCAAAATTTGCTGACCGTAAATCAAAAGCGTGATGTAAAGCATCAATCCGACGATAAAAGCCGCGGCAAAACTGCCTTCGCTGTCTTTTTCATCGCCTTTTTCGCTGATTTTTTTAACGTTTAAATCGACGTTTTGACTTAAATTTTTTAATTTATCTTCACTTATATTGGCGTCGGCGAGCCGTTGCGAACGAACGGCGGCGTTGATAGCATTTTTAAGCGACGAATTAGCCACCACATCACCGGCTTTGCGCGAAAAAAATTCAAATTGCGCGCCTGTTGCGTCATAATTCGGCGGAACGATTAAGTAGGCGTCAATTTCCTTTTCCGTGATTTTGCCGTTTAATTCACGCTTGATTTGCTCAAGCGGTTTTTCATTTGCCGCGTAGTCAACAAAATTAAAATTTTCGCCCATTTGTTCGGCTAGACGTTTCATTCTCTCTTCCTGCGAAGCGTTCAAATCACCAGAAACGTCTTTTTGAGATTCTTCTTCGGCATCTGCCGCGGCTATTTCTTTTGAAAGATTTTCCCTGATGCGCGGCGCGACTCGCTCAGTCTGATCAACAATAACAATGCGTGTGGCGTCGCCTTTGATGGAAAAAATCAACGCCGGAACAACCGCAAACAACGCAGCCAAAACCGGAAACAGCAAAGTCGCCAGTAAAAACGTCCATTTCACAACGATTTTTTTGTATTCGTGTCTGACGACCGCCAAAAATTTTTTCATTAAATTCCTTTTACTTTTTCGATAAAAATGTCATTAAGACTCGGTTCGACCTGCTCGAATTTAGAAATTGTCGCGCCGTTTTCTATTAATTTTTTGAGCAAAGTTTGCGCATCGGCATTTTCCGCTAATTCTATTTCCCGCTCGTCAGCGTGTTCGACTACTTTTGCAACCAAACTTTCATCGTGCAAAACAGCGTCGCCGCCTTCACATCGCAAGGCGATTAGATTTTTTCCGAAACTTTGTTTGACTCCGCGCAGGCTTCCGCCGATGACTTTACGCGATTTGTTTATCAAAATAATGTCGTCGCATAATCTCTCCGCCGTTTCCATCAAATGCGTCGAGAAAATAATTGTTTTGTGTTGGGCTTTGAGTTCGGCAACGGCTTCAATCATAAATTCGACGTTCACCGGGTCGAGTCCCGAAAACGGCTCGTCGAGAATGAGCAAATCCGGGTCGTGCAGAACGGTCGAGATAAATTGTATTTTCTGTGACATTCCTTTCGACAAATCGGTCGTTTTCTTTTTTTTCCAATCACTCAAATTCATCCGTTCAAGCCAAAAATCAATCCGCTCGTCAGCTACCTTTTGCGAAACTCCTTTTAGCGCGGCGAAATATCGAAGCTGCTCAAAGATTTTCATCTTCTTATACAACCCGCGCTCTTCCGGTAGATAACCGATTTTGTCTTGCGTTTCGGCAGAAATTCGTTGTCCGAAAAGCTCGATTCGTCCTTCGTCCGGCGCGGTGATGCCGACAATCATCCGAATCGTCGTCGTTTTTCCAGCTCCGTTCGGACCTAAAAAGCCGAAAACTTTTCCGGCTCTGACGTTAAAGCTCAAATCTTCGACCGCCGCAAACTCGCCGTAGCGTTTAGTTACATCTTCGACGCGAAGCGTTACCTGTTGTCCATTCATATAAATTAAGTGATAAGTATAGAAGTTTTCGCTTCTTGTTTATCACCCGTCATTTACCAATTATAATTTAATCTGTCTTACGGCAATCACCGGTTCGATGTTTCGCAAATCTTCCAAAACAGCGTCTTCCAGCGGCGAATCAATCTCGATAACCGCCAGCGCCTCGCCGCCTTTGGCTTCTCTTCCGAGATAAAAACGGCTGATATTGACTTGCGCCGCGCCCAGCAGCACGCCGATTTTACCGATTACGCCGGGAACGTCTTTGTTTTTCGTAACGAGCATAAAACCGTTCGGTATAGCTTCGATTGAGAAATTTCCGATTTCCGTAATGCGCCCTTCGCCGTTTGCGAAAACCATTCCCGAAGCGGCTTGTTCCGCGTCATTTGTAGCAACGGTTGTGCGAATGTCGAAATTCACAGCCTTGCGCGTTTGCGTATAGCTTGTAGTAACGGAAATTCCGCGCTCATCGGCGATGTGCAGGGCGTTGACGACATTGACGCGCGCCGAAACGTTTTTCAAAAGTCCGCTTAAGAAGGCTCGCGTAACCGGTGCGGCATCGCGTTCGGCGAGTTCGCCCGCAAATTCCAATTTAACTTTAGAAATCGGATTTCCATTCATAATCTGAGATTGAAAACTACCGAGTTTTTCCGCCAATTCGATAAACGGCTGGAAGGCTTCGAGTTCCTTTGCCGCCATTGAAGGCGCATTGACCGCACCGCGTAGCGCACCCGTCAACAAATAATCGCGCATTTGCTCGGCGACGGTTAATGCCACGCCTTCCTGCGCCTCGGTCGTTGATGCTCCCAAATGTGGCGTGGTAATTATTTTCGGATTATTCAAAAGCGGCGAATCGGGTGGCAACGGTTCGTTCGCAAAAACGTCCAAAGCCGCTGCCGAAACCGTTCCGTTTTCGACGGCTTCAAGCAATGCTGCTTCGTCAACCAAACCGCCCCGCGCGCAGTTTATTAAACGCACGCCTTTTTTCATTTTCGCAAACGCTTCACGCCCGACAATGCCGCGTGTTTCGTCTGTAACCGGCGTGTGAATCGTAATAAAATCGGCTCGCTTTAAAACGTCGTCAAGCGTTCCGATTTCAATTCCTAATTCCTTCGCCTGCTCAAAGGAAACAAACGGGTCGAAAGCGAGAATTTCCATTCCAAAACCTCTGGCAATTTTTGCGACGTGTTTGCCAATTTTACCCAAGCCGACGACACCGAGCGTTTTTCCGTTTAGCTCAACGCCGACAAAACTTTTTTTATCCCAAACGCCCGATTGCAATCGGGCGTGCGCCTGCGGAATATTGCGCGCCATCGAAACCAGAAGAGCGATGGTGTGTTCGGCAGTCGTAATTGTATTGCCGTCCGGTGTGTTCATCACGACAATTCCGCGCGCTGTCGCGGCTTTTACGTCAATGTTATCGACGCCAACACCGGCTCGCCCGATAACCCTTAGCCGTTCTGCTCTATCCATTAAATCAGCGCGGATTTCGGTTGCGCTTCTGACAATCACACCGTCGGCGTCTTTGATTTTTTCGGCTAGCTCCTCAAAACCGAGTTTGGTTTCCTTTTCAACCGTAAAACCGGCTTCAAGCAGCGGTGAGAGTTTGTCTTCATTCACATCATCAGCGACGAAAATTTTGATATTGTTCATAAAGTTGTTAGCAGTTAATTGTTAATTCTTTGTTGTTGGTAGATAATCCAATCGTTTATTTTATAAAATTGCTTTCGCTCAATTTCGTTTTCGAGTTTATCGAATAACATGTATTTAAGACAGTCAACGATTAATAATTAACGATTTACTTTTATGGAAATATTTGTTTACCAGACAGGCAACCATCAAGTCGAAGAAATTTTTACGCCCGAGAACCTTCCCGAATTATTGGCAAATGCGGACAATTTGGTGTGGGTTGATATGGAAGCACCGACCGAAACGGAAGACAAAATTTTGGCGGACGTTTTTCATTTTCATCCACTCACGATTGAAGACGCGCGTATGACGAGAAACGCCCCGAAGGTCGAAGCGTTTCCCAATTATTTATTCTTCATCGTCCACGGCGTCAAGATTGAAACCAACTCTAACAATTTCGTAACCAAAGAACTCGACGGGTATTTGGGGAAAAATTTCGTCGTAACTTTTCATCACGAAAACTTTCGCAGCATCGACGAGGTTAAGCGGCAGGTTCGCAGCTCGTCGTTTGTCTGCGGACGCGGCGCCGATTATTTGCTTCACCAGATTCTCGACGAACTTGTAGATTTATACATTCCGGTCATTGATGATTTCGACAACGCTATAAACGACATTGAAGAGCGCATTTTTCATTCGAGAAAAAGCAACAACGTGATTTTGGAAGAAATTCTCAGTGTAAAAAGAAACGTGGCGCGGTTGCGGCGCATTACCTCCAAACAATTGAATGTTCTTTATCGTCTTTCTCACGGCGAGTTCCAGCAAATAGAAGAAGCGCATCTGCCGTTTTACCGCGACGTTTACGACCATTTGCAGCGCGTCGCCGACCTTTCGGAAAACTACCGCGAGATGATTAGCGGTTTGATCGACATTCAATTTAACGTCGTCTCGAACCGCACGAACGAAATCGTCAAATTCCTCACGATTTTTTCCGGCATTATTCTGCCGCTGTCTTTGATTGCCGGAATTTACGGAATGAATTTCGAGAATATGCCCGAATTAAAATCCCGCCACGGCTACTTTATAACGCTCGGAGTAATGGGGTTGATTACCTTTCTGCTGCTCTTGTTTTTCTGGCGTAAAGGCTGGATTTTACAAAAGGATGGTGAGGAATAATTTTTTATATAGTTTTTTTATTTGTAAGTTTTCTTAAATCGTTGCGCTTGGGCGCGAGGAGCAAATTTTCATACGTTTAAGCTGACTGCATAAATTATAGCCAAACAAATTCCGCCATAAATGCCCGCGACAATATCATCGGCGCAAACTCCTAAACCTTCCGGCAAAATTTCAAGCGTTCTGATCGGATAAGGTTTCAAGATGTCAAACAATCTGAAAAGCAAAAACGCCGCCAAAATCAGTTTCCATGAAATCATCAACGGAACAAAAAAGAAAACAATCAATTGTCCCATAATTTCATCAACCACAACTTTTTGCGGGTCTTTTTCCCGCAGAATTTCTGTCGCCCGCGTTGACGCCCAAATTCCCAGCAGACAAAAAGCCAAAAGCAAAATCGCGTTTAGCGCATAAACAAATGCTCTTGATTGTTCAACGAGTAAAAAGTCTGCAAAAAAGTTTGTTTCAAGTTCTCTGATAAAAAGAAAAATCAAAACACCGACTGCCGAACCCCAAGTTCCGGGCGCGAGCGGAATAAATCCGACGCCGAAGGTCGAAAGCGCAATCGCAAAATAATCGAATAAAGTTTTTTTTTCGATTATTTCTTTTTCAAATTCTTTAGTTTCAATTGCCGCAGAAACTTCGATTGGGTTTTTCATAACACGACAGTTAAATTATTTCGCCAATCAAATCGTAGTTGTGCGCTTCTGTAATTCTCACATTGTAAAATTCGCCGATTTCGGGCGCGAGATTTTCCGGCGCGTCGTTGATTAAAATATAACCGTCAATCTCCTGCGCCTGACCTTCGAGCCGCGCTTGCCAGAGCAAATCGGATTCGGGCGAATTTCCTTCAAACAAAACACGAAAGGTTTTGCCGATTTTCTGCTGATTTTTTCGTTTGGAAATTTTCGCCTGTTCTTTCATCAAACGCGCGCGACGTTGTTTCGCCGTTTTCGCATTAACTTTGTTCGGCAAATCAAACGCGGGCGTTCCTTCCTCGTCCGAATATGTGAACACGCCGACGTTATCGAATTCGCAGTTGCGGACAAACGTCAGCAATTCTTCAAAATCGCTTTCGGTTTCCATCGGAAACCCTGTAATAAAAGTCGTGCGAATCGTGATTTCGGGAATTTTTTCTCTGACTCTTTTTATCAATCGCTCAAGACTTTCGCGCGTTCCGCCGCGCCGCATATTTTTCAAAACATTGCGCGAAGCGTGCTGCAAAGGAATATCTAAATATTTTACGGCTTTCGGCGTGTCGCGTATCGCTTCCAAAAAGGCGTCGGAAACGTGCGTCGGATACGCATACATCACGCGAATCCATTCTAAACCTTCAATCTCGCCGAGCGCGCGGACGAGTTTGGCGAGCGCGTCAACTTCGCCCAAGTCTTCGCCGAAACGCGATGAATCCTGCGCGATTAAAACGATTTCTTTGACGCCTTGTTTCGCCAAATCTTCGGCTTCCTTCAAAATACTTCCCAAACGGCGCGAGCGATACGAGCCGCGCATCGAAGGAATCGAACAGAACGCGCACGGACGGTCGCAGCCTTCGGCGATTTTCAAAAACGCCGTGTGAGCGTCTGTCGCGCGATGTCGCGGCTGGTCGAAATCATAAAGATACGTTGCGCTTTTATTGCCGATTGGCGAAAGCTGAAAATCTTTTGCGTCGTCATCTTCGGCGGCGCGCAGAATTTCGCCGATTTGATTCGTGCCGATAAATGCGTCAACTTCCGGCAATTCCTTCATCAAATCGTCGCGGTATCTTTCGACCAGACAACCGGCGACGACGACGCGCTTTGCCTTCCCCTGCGACTTTAAATGCGTCGCGTCGAGAATCGCGCCGATAGATTCCTGTTTCGCCGACTCGATAAAGCCGCACGTATTGACGACGAGAACGTCGGCGTCTTCTTCCGTATTCGTAATTTCGTAGCCAGCCGCTTTCAACTGTCCCATCATCACTTCGGAATCAACCAAATTTTTCGGGCAGCCGAGACTGACAAATCCAACTTTTTTCATTACTTGTTTAAGTGCGCGAGAAAATTTTCGTAATCTGTAAAATCTTTAATAATATAATTTGCGCCTTCTTCGCGCAAAGCCTCGGCTCTTTTTCCGCTTGCGATACCGATAAAACTCAAACCTAAATTCCTCGCAGTTCGCACGTCCCAAACGCCGTCGCCGATTGAAACAATTTTTTCAAACTTTTGCAGCCCGTAATTTTCTAAAGATTTTTCGATTGCCGTCTGTAAAATCTCTTCTCTTGAAACGGCATCGTCAGCCGTTCCGATTGGAAAATCTTTAAGGTCTATTTTCGCCTTTTCGAGTTTTAATTTTGCGGAATCATAAAAAGAGCCTGTGGCAAGCGCAATTACCCAATTCTTTTCCAGTTTTAGTTTTTCTAACATTGCTTTCGCGTTTGAAACTTCGGCAAAAAGCGTTTCGTCTTTAGATGCAAATTCGCTAAGATTCTCGATAAAAAGACTTTTAAATGTAAGAAAATCTTCTTCGCACGGCAAGCGTCCTAACCTCTGATTAAAAATCTCCAACGCGATTCCCGAATCGGTAACGTGATTGTATTTCGTCCAATCAGTTTCAATCTCCGTTATCTGATGCGAAACGGCGAAGGCTTTAACAAAACATTCATTGTCTACTTCATTTGTTTCGGTCAATGTTCCGTCAATGTCAAACAATGCAAGTTTCATTTTTACTCTTTATTTTCCGCCAAACGCTTGAGCCAATGTTCAATTTCGTTTGCTTCATCTTTAGACAATTTCTTTTCACCGAAACGCACGCGGTTATATTTTTCCGTAATCTTTACAGCTTCCGGCATATCCAAAGCAAACGCAAATTCAAGCGGCGTTTGATGCGCGGCGCGCGTGAAGCCTTTGCCGGCTAAAATTTTTTGCATCTTCTCGTAAAATTCAACGATTGTCGTTTCGTTTTTGCGCCGCGCCCAATCGAAAAGTTTTATCCAAAAGGCGAGTTTTACAATTTTGCGGTAAAGCCAAACGAGAAGAAAAATCCCCAAAATCGCGGCGGCGAGATACGCGATGCCACAACCGATTGCCTTCGCGCTCGATGTAAAACCTTCGTCGCCGCGCGCTTGTTTCCACCAATCGGCGAGTTTTTTCTGCGCGCCGTCGAGCCATTCGGACGTTTTCGTTTGATATTCGCCGAACGAATTTTTGACCGAGCGCATTAAGGAACGCTGTTCCTGATTGTCGTAGGAAACGAAATACTGAATCCAGAAAGTTTCGAGCGCTTCAAAATAACTGTCGAAGCGTCCGAGAATGCCGGGAGCGAGCGTGCCGTCGTTTTGTCCGGCGAATGGCGTCGGGTCGAACGGAATCCAAGCGTTCGTTTCGGGGAAATAAACTTCGACCCACGAATGCGCGTTTTTTTGACGGACGATGTATGCGTCCGCCGTTTCGTTATATTCGCCTTCCTGAAATCCGTTGACGATGCGCGTCGCAATGCCCTGCGTTCGCAGCATAACCGCCATCGCCGTCGCAAAATATTCGCAATGACCGGCGCGAACAGTGAAAAGAAAATCTGCGAGCGGCTGTTCGCCGCCAGCTTTTAATTCAAGCGTGTAGCCAAATTCGTTTTGCAGATAGCTTTCGATTGTCCGCGCCTTGTCGAAACGATTTTTCGCATTTGCGGTCAGTTGTTTTGTTAGCTGCGCGATTCTTCCGTCCAAATCTGCGGGCAATTCTAAATACCTTTCGTCTTTCTCCGAATAATTTTCGTTGTCGTTTTTCAATTCCTGCGCGCTCGGCAGATATTGGTCGGACAAAACTTTATAGGTTACGCGCTCGGCGTCTTTGCGCGGGAAACTCATCGAGCCTTCGGAATCTTTGACGAGAATCGGGAAATTTCCCTGCACGACGACGGGACGCGCGAGAGCGAACAAAACGGACGAGTCGAGCGGTTCGAGATAAACGGTCTGAACGGTTACGTCGTTTCTGTTCGACGAATAATCAATGAGAAAAAAATCTCTCTCGCCTCTGATGCGCGGTTCGGTGATTACGTCTTTCGATTTGCTCCAAGTTTGATTGTCAAACGAATCGAGCGCGACGCCGCGCCAATGCAAACTGCCGAAACTTCTGTTCTTATTTTTATTTTCGACGCGCACGCGCATTACAACTTGGTCGTTTTGTTTGAGCTGCCCGATTTGTCCGAGCCGCACGGAATCGGAAAAACCTGTAAATCCCGAAAGTCCGCTCGCGCTGCTTCCTAAACCAGCTCCGCCGATGCGCGGAAGTGTGAAGAACATCGGAACGGCGACGATTATTAAAAGAAGAAGTATCGAAACCGAAGCGCGCGGCAATCGAAAGATTGAAGTCTTGTCCAGATTTATTCTGCTCTCTTGTTTCGTAGTCGAGTTCTTTTCAACCGCGCGCGAAGTTTTTCTAATTTCAAACGTAACGACAGCGCAAATTGCCGTCAGCAAATACAAAACAAACGAAACCAAATAAAGCGGGCTAATGCTCAAACCGGCGGCGAGCAAAACTTCAAAAAACGATATGAGATACAAAAACGCCCAATCTCTATCGGATTTTTTTTGCAGCAGTTTTATCGCCGCAAGAATAAGAATAACTTTTGCGAGCGTTCCGGCAACAACAGTTTCGTTTGTTCCGAAACCGATGATTTGATATTTCCAATCAATGTAGAAAAGCGGCACGATTGCAAAAATCAAAACCGTTCCGAGGCGCTCGGAAATCTGCCAGCGCGAGTTTTCCAGAAACCAGGCGAGAACCAAAATCGAAATGAAAACAGCAGATGACAGCGCGCCAATTCCGCTCGAAACAGAAAGCGAAAGAAATCCGCAAAAGACGACGGCGTAGGAAATAAATTTGAAAAATTTATCGAAATTCATTTGCGCTTGGTGAACTTTCTCAACCAACTTTGATTATAAGTTTTGCGGAGATTGTTGTCTAAAAGTTTAGTCTTTTGTTATTGCAAAGAAAAAGCCCGCTCAAATATGAACGGGCTTTTCGCTTAAAATTAAATCCGGCAACTTCCTACTTTCCCACACCTGAAAGATGCAGTATCATCGGCTCTAGCAGGCTTAACTTCCGTGTTCGAGATGGGAACGGGTGTGACCCTGCCGATAAAATCACCGGAAAAC
>JAABUN010001111.1_pt1 | contig 63389 bp, 56 predicted proteins | sample 5559311 | NCBI WGS metagenome assembly JAABUN01 (sample SAMN10711877, study PRJNA513370) | rock metagenome | isolation source: Antarctica rocks | place: Antarctica: Victoria Land, Siegfried Peak sud
CGTGCGTGGTTGAAATGGTAATGCCGCGCGCCTTCTCTTCGGGCGCGTTGTCAATCTCGGCAAACGATTTCACCGACATCTTCGGATTATTCTTCGCCATCACCTTGGTTATCGCCGCCGTCAGCGTGGTTTTGCCGTGGTCGACGTGTCCAATCGTTCCGATATTGACGTGCGGTTTGCTCCGGTCAAATTTCTCTTTGCTCATTGTCTTTACTCCACTAAACTTTTTTGATTTCTAAAACAAAAAATCCAAAACTTAAAAACCTCTTAGGTAGCCGCGCCTTTTACTTTGGCGATAACTTCTTCGGCGACGTTTTTCGGCGCTTGCTCGTAACGCTCAAAATGCATTGTCGAAGTTGCGCGTCCCTGCGTCGATGAACGTAAGTCCGTCGTGTAGCCGAACATTTCCGAAAGCGGAACGAACGCGGTTACAACCTGAACATTACCCGGACGCGGCTCCATTTTATCGATTTGCCCGCGACGACGATTCAAATCGCCGTTGACCGCGCCCATATATTCTTCGGGCGTTACGACTTCGATTCGCATTATCGGTTCGAGCAGAACAGGTTTTGCTTTTCTGACTGCATCCTGAAACGCGAACGAACCGGCTAAGTGAAATGAAATTTCGTCCGAGTCAACTTCGTGATACGAACCGAAAAGAAGTCTGACTTTAATATCGACTAATTCGTAACCCGCTAAGAAACCGCGCTGCATCGCGTCCCTGACGCCTTCCATTGTCGGTTTGATAAACTGGCGCGGAATCGAGCCGCCCGAAATTTTATCTTCAAAAACGAAACCTTCGCCCGGAGCCGGTTCGATTTCGAGTTCGACGTGTCCGAATTTACCGCGACCGCCCGATTGTTTCTTATAAATTTCTTTGCCCGGCGCGCCAGCCGTAATCGTTTCACGATACGCAACCTGCGGTTTGCCGACATTCGCTTCAACGCCGAATTCGCGCTTCATACGGTCGACGATAATTTCCAAATGCAGTTCGCCCATTCCGGCGATAATCGTCTGTCCGGTTTCGTGGTCTGTATTAACTCTAAAACTCGGGTCTTCCTGCGCGAGGCGATTGAGAGCGACGCCCATTTTGTCCTGGTCTTGACGGGTTTTCGGTTCGACGGCGACGCGCACAACCGGGTCTGGAAACTCCATCGATTCGAGAATAATCGGATTATTTTCGTCGGAAACCGTATCGCCCGTCGTTACGTTTTTCATTCCGCCGATAGCGACGATTTCACCAGCCGACGCCGATTCGACATCTTCGCGTTTGTTGGCATGCATTAGCATCAGGCGACCGACGCGCTCTTTCGTGCCTTTAATCGTATTAACTACATAAGAGCCGGACGTAACCGTTCCGCTGTAAATTCTGACGAATGAAAGCTGACCTAAATGCTTATCAGCCATCAATTTGAAAACCAAACCCGAAAACGGAGCTTTTCCGTCGGCTTCGCGTGTTTCGACGGCATCGGTTTTCGGATTCGTTCCTTCGATTGCCGGAATATCGAGCGGACTCGGCAGATAATCGACAACCGCGTCGAGCATCGTCTGGACGCCTTTGTTTTTGAAAGCCGAGCCGGTAACGACCGGAACGATTTGCATCGCCAGCGTTCCTTTGCGAAGAGCGGCGCGAATTTCATCTTCGGTAACTTCTTCGCCTTCGAGATATTTCATCATCAAATCGTCGTCGATTGATGAAACGGCTTCGACCAATTTGTCGCGCCATTCTTTCGCGTCGTTTTGATATTCAGCCGGAATATCGGTTGTTTCGTATTCCGCGCCTTTCGTTTCGTCTTTCCACAAAAGCGCCTTCATCTGAAGCAAATCGACAACGCCCAAAAATTTATCTTCGATGCCGATTGGAATCTGCAAAGCGACGGCATTCGCGCCGAGCCGTGTAATAATCGAATCGAACGAGCGGTAAAATGACGCTCCGGCGCGGTCTAACTTGTTAATGAAACAAATACGCGGAACGCCGTATTTATCAGCCTGCCGCCAGACGGTTTCCGATTGCGGCTCGACGCCTGCAACGCCGTCAAATACACAGACCGCGCCGTCGAGAACTCGAAGCGAGCGTTCGACTTCCATCGTAAAGTCAACGTGTCCGGGCGTGTCGATAATGTTGACGCGATATTGAATGCCGCTGCGCGTCCAGAAACAGGTAGTTGCGGCGGACGTAATCGTGATTCCGCGCTCCTGCTCCTGTTCCATCCAGTCCATCGTCGCCGTTCCTTCGTGGACTTCGCCGATTTTGTGCGAAACGCCCGTGTAGAACAGCACGCGCTCGGTCGTCGTGGTTTTACCCGCGTCGATGTGCGCCATAATGCCGATGTTTCTAAATTTGTCTAAACTAATGTTTGCCATTTTACTTTGTAAATTTTTATTTCTTTATCTTTATTTACAATTAGAATCTGTAATGCGCGAAAGCCTTGTTGGCGTCCGCCATACGGTGAACTTCATCTTTTTTCTTAACCGAACCGCCGCGATTATTTGTCGCGTCGAGCAGTTCGCCGACTAATTTATCAGTCATCGTTTTTTCGTTGCGCGAGCGCGCATAGTTGACAATCCAGCGAATTGCTAAAGTGTGGCGGCGGTCGCGTGTAACTTCGAGCGGCACTTGATATGTCGCGCCGCCGATTCGACGAGATTTGACTTCGAGCGCCGGAGCAACATTGTCAATCGCTTTTTTGAAAACCTTCAACGCTTCTTCGCCGGTTTTGTCGGCGAGCGCTTCCATCGCACCGTAAAAAATCTTTTCGGCAACCGCTTTTTTTCCTTCCCACATAACGCCGTTGATAAACTTCGTTACCATAATGCTGTTATAAATCGGGTCGGGTAATACTTCTCTTTTTGCTGCAACTCTTCTTCTCGGCATATTTTTATAAGATTACAAACTTCCGTGTCTTTCTTTTAATTCGTAATTACTATTTCTTCCCTTTAGCCGGCGCGCCTTTACCGGGCGCAGCGCCTTTCGGTCGTTTCGCGCCGTATTTCGAGCGCGACTGGTTGCGATTGGCGACGCCCGACGAATCGAGCGTTCCGCGAATAACGTGGTAACGAACGCCCGGCAAATCCTTGACACGTCCGCCGCGAATCAGAACAATCGAATGTTCCTGTAAATTGTGTCCGATTCCGGGAATGTAAGTTGTAACTTCGATTCCGTTGGTCAAACGAACACGCGCCACTTTACGCAGAGCGGAATTCGGTTTCTTCGGTGTTTGTGTGTAAACGCGCGTACAGACGCCCCGTTTCTGCGGACTCGATTGCAGCGCCGGACTCGCCGTTTTATATTTAACAGCCTGGCGACCTTTACGAACTAATTGATTGATTGTCGGCATTGTTTATTTAATCTAAATTCCTGAAATCAGAAACGAAAAAAGTTCCTAACCTGCCTCTTACCGAAACATTTTCGGCAGTCAGCGCAAGCGGTTACATTTGCACACTATATTAAATATTGGAAAAATTCTTCAGGGAATATCTTTATACTTTATAAATGAAAGCGCGTTTCTTCGATTCCCTTTTCAAAAACTTTTCTGTGGCGTGGCTTTAATAATTTAGATTAGCAAACGTGAAATCCGTAGATTTTCGATTTGCCCTAAACGCTGGAGCGTTTTCTCTTTTTCTCTATCGAAACCCGCGACGCTTAGTTTTACGCCACAATAGTTGTTTTCGTATTTAATATTTATAACTTAAATACGCTGCGCTTTCAAGCAATCCAATGTTGTTTTCACCACACTGTTTGCCTCAGACGAAATGCCCGAAACTTCAGACTATACGATTTGAAAAAATGATTGTCAATTGCAGGGCAGTCATTTTCGATTTATTTTTTTAATTGATTTTCGAGAAGATTACTGAGAGGTTCGGCATTTTCCCCGATATACGTTCTCCAAAAAACAATGTTGCTCTGTTTATCAGTAACAATCGTTGTTGGATACAGTTTTACATTAAAGGCTTCAAGAATTGATTTTGAGGCAATGCTAATTTTGAAATCGAACTTGTGTTCCGTTAAAAAAGATTCCAGATTGGACAGAGGTTATCACGCGGCGGTTTTGTAGTAAATAAAATTTACTGCTATGCTTTTCGTTTCTATTTTCCCCTTAAACTGAGGCTTTTATGAATAATAATTACACCGAATTTCTGAATAAATTCAGCGAAAACGACTGGCTGAAAACTTTGGAAACTCTGCTTCCCGACATTCACGGCGTTGACCGAAACGCCACGCAAATCTGGTTTCGCTTTTATCCGCTCGGACTTTTCCGCGCGCTGCAATCGGCGGAAAACAGGGACGAAATCGTTCAAAAATTCGTTCTGCAAGGCGATTACACGCTCGTTGACCAGATTGACGCGTCGCACAAATTTCTTTACGGACATTGTTTCTGGACGGACGTAAAACAGGCAATCGAAAATCGCGACGCGTCTTTTAATAATGAAAATTCGGACTTGGCGTCTGAAATTAAACAAATCGCGCAAGGCGTTTCGGAAAAGTTGAAAGTCGATAAGTCTTTGCTGACCGGCATTACAGCCGCCGGTTTAATGACGCTTCTGCAAGTCGGTTTCGACGCGTTCAAAGATGCCAGAGGCGCTATTGAAAAGCCGAAAGGTTTAATGGCGAAATCGCCGGACCAAATCGTTAAAGAACGCGCCAAAGACAATTCTCAAGGCTTATTGGGATTCTTAAAAACAGTGAATAAAGAATTTACCGTAACTTACGACGAATTGGCGGGCGACGGTAAGTTTAAGGTTTTCTACGACGAAGAACTCGCTTCGGGAGCGGCGCGCGACCAATCGAAAAACTGGCTCGCCAAAGACGCTCGCTGCGGCGAAGGCGTTATTCCCGTCGAATGCCGCTCGGCGGCGTGCGGAACGTGCTGGGTCGGAGTTTTGGGCGGCGCGGAAAAATTGTCGGACGTATCAGCGCGCGAGCGAAAGCAGATGAAAATTTTCGGCTACAATCAGGGCGACGACGCGAAACCGATTCTGCGTCTGGCGTGTCAGGCGCGTTCGGAAGGCGCGGTTTCGATTGTCATTCCGCCCTGGAACGGCGTTTTCGGCAAAAAAGTCTACGGCAACGTCGCCGATGTCGAACTCGAACCGGCGACAACTTCAGCCGTCAAACTGCGCGAAGCTATTGCTTCGGCAACGGAAAATGATTAAGAAATATTTCACTACAAAGGCACAGAGGACACAGAGAGAAATAAAAGACGGAAACACTTGTAAAATTTAATTTTGATAACCCTTTCTTTTGTTTTCGTCTTATTTATCCGCCTTTATCTATGTTCATCTGCGGTTAAATTTATGCCGAAAATCTCTGTGTTCTCCGTGTCTCCGTGGTTGATAATCTTCCGTGAACGAGCAAAATAAAACTTCAAATTTCCCGCCAATCGTTCTGGTTGTTCTCGCCGTTCTGCTCTGGAGTACGGGCGGCGTTTTTATTAAATACACGACGCTCGACGCTTTTTCAGTCAACGCCGGACGTTCTTTTTTCGCGGCGATTACGGTTGCGGCTTTTACTTATAAAAAAGGCTTGCGGCTCGATTGGTTCACGTTTTTGAGCGCGCTGATGTATGCCGGAACGCTTTCGTGTTTCGTTTACGCCAACAAAACGACGACCGCCGCCAACGCGATTTTTCTGCAATACACCGCGCCGATTTATATTTTGATTTTGTCGCCGTTCGTCTTAAAGGAAAAGTTTCGCTTTTCGGATTTGATAACGGTTGTCGTCTGTCTGTCGGGAATGAGCTTGTTTTTTCTCGAACCGCAGAACGACGCCAACAAGCTGGCGACTAATATTTTTGCCGGAAACATCGCCGCGCTCGCTTCGGGCGTTTTTTTCGGGCTTTATATTTTGCTGCTCCGGCATCCGAAATCGCTCCGGCAGAATCCGGCGGTTTCGGTTTTTTACGGCAATATTATAATCGTTCTGCTGATGCTGCCGTTTATTCTGGGAAATCCGCCTGCCGACATTAAATCCAACGACATTTTCGCCATACTTTTTCTCGGCATTCTGCAAATCGGCACGGCTTACGTTTTATTTACCAACGGCGTTGCTCGCGGCGTTCGTTCTTTGGACGCCAGCATCATCGGATTTATCGAACCGCTGCTTAATCCAATCTGGGTTTTTCTTTTTATTGGCGAACAACCGAGTGTTTGGGCAATTTTAGGCGGCGCGATTATTATTGCCGCCGTCGTTTTCCACACGATTAAAAATAGCGGTGAACGATAGATGAAAGTTGGCTTCCCGTATTTACTATTTAACCTTTACTGCTCTAAAAACCTTTCTTGGCATTTTCTCACCGTTGTTGATAAACTTATCGAATACTTTCAAAAGCGCGCTGTTATTGCTCGTTTCTAATTTAAATTTAATAAACATTTTTAGTAAAAAGATTTTTTGGAGAAAATTATGGCTGAATTAAATATTCCCGCGAACGTCCAGAATGCGGAATTGATTCGTTGGGTTACGGAAATGGCTGAATTGTGCAAGCCGGACGAGGTTTACTGGTGCGACGGTTCGCAGGAAGAATACGACCGGATTTGCGAAGAAATGGTTGAAACCGGCACATTTATTCGCCTTAACCCCGAAAAGCGTCCGAATTCGTTTCTCGCCCGCTCGCATCCGTCGGACGTGGCGCGTGTCGAAGACCGCACGTATATTTGCTCGCTCGCTAAATCGGATGCCGGACCGACGAATAACTGGATGAATCCGAAAGAGATGAAGGAAACTTTATCGCCGCGTTTCGACGGTTCGATGAAAGGCAGAACGATGTATGTCATTCCGTTTTGTATGGGTCCAATCGGCTCGCCGATTTCGCAGTTCGGTGTGCAGGTTTCTGATTCGCCGTATGTCGTCGTCAATATGAAACTGATGACGAGAATGGGAAAAAAAGCGCTTGAAGCGTTGGGCGAAGGCGATTTCGTTCACTGTCTGCATTCAGTCGGAATGCCGCTTGCCGAAGGTCAGGAAGATGTCGCGTGGGCTTGCTCGCCCGACCCGAAAGATAAATATATCGTCCATTTTCCCGAAGAAAGGTTGATTTGGAGTTACGGTTCGGGCTACGGCGGCAACGCGCTTTTAGGCAAAAAATGTCTCGCCTTGAGAATCGCTTCGACGCTCGGCAGAGAGCAAGGCTGGCTTGCCGAACATATGTTAATCGTCGGCGTCAAATCGCCGGACAATCGAAAGACTTACGTCTGCGCCGCGTTCCCGTCGGCTTGCGGAAAGACGAATTTCGCAATGCTGATTCCGCCGAAACCGTTTCAGGAAGATGGCTGGGAAGTTACGACCGTCGGCGACGACATCGCGTGGATTAAACCGGACGAAACCGGACAGCTTTACGCCATCAACCCGGAAGCCGGATTTTTCGGCGTCGCGCCCGGCACGAACTATGTAACCAACCCGAACGCGATGGAGACGATTAAGGAAAACACGATTTTCACCAACGTCGCGCTGACCGATGACGGCGATGTTTGGTGGGAAGGAATGGACGGCGACGCGCCCGCGCACGCCATCGACTGGCAAGGAAACGACTGGACGCCCGCGAGCGACAAAAAAGCCGCGCACCCGAATTCGCGTTTTACCGCTCCGTCAATCCAATGTCCGGTAATCGACGAAGATTTCGACAATCCGAAAGGCGTTCCCATCTCCGCATTTATGTTCGGCGGCAGAAGAAACAGCGTCGTGCCGCTCGTTACCCAATCTTTTAATTGGGCGTTCGGCGTCTATGCCGCCGCCACGATGGGTTCGGAAATGACCGCCGCCGCGTTCGGCAACGTCGGCGAAGTCCGCCGCGACCCGTTCGCAATGCTTCCCTTCGCCGGTTATCATATGGGCGATTATTTCGGACACTGGCTCGATTTTGGCAGGAAAATCCCGAATCCGCCGCGCATTTTCTCGGTCAACTGGTTCAGAAAAGACGAAAACGGCAATTTCCTGTGGAACGGTTTCGGCGACAATATGCGCGTCCTCAAATGGATCGTCGAACGCGCGCGCGGAAAATCAATCGGCGTCGAAACCCCGATGGGCTGGATGCCGCGCTACGAAGATATGGACTGGCGCGGAATGGAAGATTTCACGCCCGAAGATTTTGAAAAAGTAATGAGCATCGACCGCGACCTCTGGATAAAGGAAATCGCAATGCACGACGAACTCTTTTTCAAACTTTACGACCGCCTGCCGAAAGAAATGACGTTTATTCGTGAATTGCTTTTATCGAGTCTCTGGCGCTCAAATGTCGGCGAGGAAACCTTCAGAAAGTCGAAAAAGGATGAAGTAAAATCCGAAGTCTTCCGCATCGCCGAACCGACTGCCGGCGAAACTATGAAAGCCGCGTCGAAAGCGGAATAACTTGAAATGTAATCAAACCGACGAAAAGGCGATTCTTAAACGATTCGCCTTTTTACTTTGCCGATTGAAGTTTTTTCACGTTTTTGATAATCAAATAAAAGGTTATGAATAAAAAAAAGCTCAAGCAGAAGCAAAAACTTTTGAAACGAATCGATAAAAAATACGTCGGCTTTCACGTCTACCGCTCGACGGACGAAAATCTGCCGTTCGTGTTTTGGGCGCGGTTGACGGACGAGCCGATACCGGATGGAAATTTCAATGACCAGGCTGCCGAACCCGGCAAGCGTTATTATTACAAGCTCACGCAGGTTGACGCCGAAGGCAGCGAGAGCGCGCCCGTTACGCCGAAAACTACCTACACAGACCACGCCGGAAACCAGTTTGAACAAAATCCGCTGATTGATTTTGCCGGTTACAATATGTATCGCTCCGTCGATAAAAACCTCCCGCTCGACCAGTGGGAACGCCGCAACGCTCAACCGATTCCGACCACCGAATATAAGGACGAAGGCGTCCAATCGGGCGAGATTTATTTTTATTACGTCCGCGCCGTCGATTCAAAGGGCAGCGAGAGCGCGCCGTCCGAAATTATGCGCGTTATCAGAAAATAACAACGAATTTGTTATTCCAAAGATTGTCGATGAGTAAGAAAGATTAAGCAAAGTCAGAGATTTTTCAAGGCGCGGAGACACGCGCGTAAGTAAGTGTGTCGTGTGCGCTTATGCAAAAATTGGAAAGTCCTAAAAGCAATAAATAAACCGGATAAAAAGGCGATTCAACCGAGTCGCCTTTTTGTTGTAAGATTAGACATTATCGGAAATAAGAAATGTTTGCCCGCGAAACACACAAAACAAACGAAAATAAGAAAATCATTGTTGGTTTTGCTTTTTTTAGTGTTTTTAGTGTGTTTCGTGGGCAAGTATTCTTTAATTTTTTATTTCCGATAATGTCTATTTTCTTATCAGCCTGACCAGTTTTGGACGGACAGTTATGAAAACCAAAAGAAAAACTTTGCGGCGGGCGTATCTGCAAACGATTATATTCTCGCTGTTTCAAAAGGATTTAATACAAAAGGAAGTTCTTAAAAACGTCGAAAAAGATGAAGACGAAACGGTTGATTTCAGCCGGATTCGATGCCCGCTGTGCAGATGGCAGCCGACGGCTTCGAGCCGCTGGTTCTGCGCCGACGCCGGTTTTCCCGAATATTTTTTTGACGGCTGCGGCGCGATGTGGAACACGTTCGCAAACGGCGGCGTCTGTGTCGGCTGCCATCATCGGTGGCGCTGGACGACGTGTCTGCGGTGCGCTCAGTGGTCTCCGCACGATGATTGGTACGCCGAAAAAACGGACGATTAAAAACTTTTACGTGTTTTTATAATAATCCTTCGTCAACGCGTATCTAATCGTTGTTTTCCATTTGCCTTTGACCAGCGTTCGGGTCGTCAGCTTTACTTTCGCGCCGTCGCCGCCGGTCGCGTCTTCGACGAAAAAATAAACTTTTTCCGGGCGGTTATTCGTTACCCGGTAGCGCGTCGTTTCGTGGTAGCAGCAGCCGCTTTTGTTGAAAGTTTCAATCGTTTTTCGCTTTTTATCGACCGTGAATAATCCGAGATTTTCGCTTCCCAGTTTTGTCAGTTCCCGATTTTTGACGAATTTTCCGCTCGCTTTCGAGAACAGTAAAATGTCGTAAGACGGTCCGCCGTATGCGCCGTTGTTGCCGTTTCGCAAAGCCAAATCCTGAACGCCGTCGAAATTATAATCGTCGAACACGATGCCGCTGTTGTTCTCGCCGTAAAGCTCGATTAAATTTGCCGTCGGCTTGCCGTCTTTTTTCAGTTCCAGAAACATATTCGGCATTTGAATCGTTTGCCAAACCGACGACTGATTTTTCTTCGATAAATAAACGGTCGCCCGTCCTTTACAAGTCTTGTAATCGTCGCTCGCTAAGTCGCATTCGGCTATTTTTACGCGCGTGTCGAACAATTTGGACGCGTCCTTTAAAAGAAAAGTCTGTTGAGCGAAAAGATTTGCCGTCGATAAAATAAACAACGAAACCAGCGGGAATATTTTGTTCATAGAATTTAAAGATAAGCTGTATAAACGCAAAGTTTCAAGTGTTTTTTAATTTATTGCCCGCTTTTTTACTCAAATTCTGCAATATTTAAAGGTAATCGGAAGATTCATCGGAAACACATACAATAATTTACACGACTGCGTTAATATATTTTCAACGTTTTATTTTTGGATACGGAGGAGACTCGAACAATGGAAAGGTTTTTAGGAAAATACGCGCCGTATATTTACGCGCTTCTGCGGATTATCGCCGGTTTTCTGCTCGTCTGGCACGGCTCGCAGAAACTGCTCGGTTATCCGGCGCCGAAACAGCCGATGGCTTTGAGCGGTATGATGGCGGTCGCCGGAACGATTGAGCTAATCGGCGGCTTGATGATTATGCTCGGACTTTTTGCGAGCGTCGCGGCGTTTCTCGCCAGCGGAATGCTGGCGGTAGCTTATTTTATGGCGCACGCGCCCGGCGGTTTTCTGCCGCTCACAAACGGCGGCGAGCTTGCCGTCATTTACTGTTTCGTCTTTCTGTATATCGCCGCGCGCGGTTCGGGCGCGTTTAGCCTTGATTCGCTGATTAGAGGAAACAGGACGAAAAATTATAACGGCGTTTGAGTTTAGCTGCAATCATTTGCAAAGAAACCATTTTGCCTTGCTGCCGAACGGCAGACAAACAAATTTTCACGCCGGTCATCTAAAATTTCAAGAGGAACAAATATGAACACAAATTTTCAAAACACTTACAATTATCCGGTCGCCGACGCGCTGCCGGAAGAACGCGCGAGTTTTATACGCAAAACTTATATGCATCTGGCGGGTGCGGTTCTGCTGTTTGTTTTAATGGAGGCTTATCTGGTTACGTCGGGCGCGGGGCTTTGGATTGCCGAAACGATGCTCGGCGGAAATTTTTCGTGGTTTATCGTGCTGGCGGCGTTTATGGGCGTCTCGGTGCTGGCGCAGTGGTGGGCGAACTCGCAAACCTCTAAAGGCTTGCAGTATATGGGTTTGCTGCTTTATACGGTCGCCGAGGCGATAATTTTTCTGCCTCTCCTGTTTCTGGCGGCGGCGCGCACCAACAGCGGCGCGATTTTCGCGCAAGCCGGAATTATGACGCTCGGACTTTTCGCCGGTCTGACGGCGGTTGTTTTTCTGACGCGAAAGGATTTTTCGTTTCTCGCGCCGGTTTTGACAATCGGTTTTTTCCTCTCGCTCGGTTTTATAGCGACGAGTATGTTGTTCGGCTTCAGTCTCGGCAATCTGTTCGCTCTTTTAATGGTGGCTTTTGCAGCCGGCGCGATTTTATATAACACGTCGAACATTCTGCACCAATACCGAACCGACCAGCACGTCGCCGCTTCGCTGACGCTGTTTGCCAGCGTCGCGCTGCTGTTCTGGTATATTCTGCAAATCTTTATGGGTTCTTCGCGCCGGTAATTTAATTCGGTTAATTTGCAAATCCGCTTGCGGAATGATTATCTAAAAAGATATTCATTCCGCAATTATTTTTTGAGTTTTATTATTTTATTATTTTATTGAAAGAATGAACAACGACAGCGATGGTTACTGACGAGCTGCGCGGGCGCGTGATGGCGCTTTACTCGATGATGTTTATGGGAATGGCGCCAATCGGCGCGCTGATGGCTGGTTCGCTCGCCAATTATCTCGGCGTGCCGAACACGGTCGCGTTCGGCGGCGTCGCCTGTATTTTCGGCTCGATATTTTTCGGCTGGAAACTGCCGAAGCTGCGCGGCGAAGCCCGAAAACTTATCGTCGCTCTGCAAATGACAGCCGGAGAACCGGCGGCGAAAGCCTCTTTTCAACAACGATAATTATCCCATTTCAAAAACAAAATTACTGTTTCTTTACGGTCTATAAAATCATTAAATGTTTTTTGCAAACATTTTTCGTTTTCTCAATCCAGAAAACGTATGTTATGATACAAAACAGTTCAAAAATCGTGTTCAATAGTCGGATTGAATTGCAAAATTCTCCACTGTTATTTTCCCCGGTTTTTCCCAAATTAAGTAACTTTTTAATCTATAACCCGGCTTTGGTTTCCGTGAGTTGATTTGAAAAAAACCGCAGCCGGGTCTAAAATTTTTAGCAAATTTCAAGCGACAGATAATTGAATCGTTTCCACGTAATAAAAAAAGAATTATGAAAATACTGCTTTATAATCCCGACAACGGCATCACGCGCAACTTTATGCCGCACCTTTGGATGTTTCTGCTCCAATCGCTGACGCCGAAAGAACACGAAGTAATTTTAATCGACGGCAACGCCAAAGCGATGACGCGCGAAGAACTCGTTCAATACTGCAAAGATGAAAATATCGGTCTTGTCGGCATCGGCGCGATGACCCGAATGGTCGCCCGCGCTTATAAAGTCGCCGACGCTCTGCGCGATGCCGGAATAAAAGTCGTGATGGGCGGACCGCACGTTACCGAATGTCCCGACGAAGCGCTCGGACGAGACGGCGGAAAACGCCACGCCGACGCGATTGCGCTTGGTGAAGCCGATGAAACGTGGGCTTTAATGGTCGAAGACGCGGCGAACAATTGTTTAAAGGACATTTACGAACCGGAAAGAGACGACAAAGGCAACGACAAAAAGCCGAATCTCCAGCCGTATCCGCATATTCCGTGGGAAACTCTGGATTTAGACCAGTTCAGTCTCGTGCCGTCGTTTTTGAAACCGCACCTGGCGAAAATGGGCGAAGGATGGGGTTCGTTTCACGTCGTCCCGATTGAAACCGGGCGCGGCTGTCCTTACGGCTGCGAATTCTGCACCGTTACAGGCTTTTTCGGCGATTCGATTCGTTTTCGCTCGAACGAAAGCGTCATCGAAGAATTATTGAGATTAAAAGCGCGCGCTAAAAAAGAACGCGGGCAAATCGCCGTTTTCTTTATCGACGACAATCTCGCCATCAACAAAAAGCGCGTCAAATCTTTATTAAGAGACATTATCGCCGCCAACGCGCAGATTCCGTGGGTCGCGCAAATCAGCGCCAATCTACTCGGCGACGAAGAACTCGTCGATTTAATCGCCGAGTCGGGCGGCAAATGGGTTTTTATCGGAATGGAATCGATTGACCCGCAGAATATGGCTTCGGTCAACAAAAATTTCTCGAAACCCGGCGATTATAAAGAAGTTCTCGACCGCCTGGCAAAGCGCGATATTTACGCGATAACGTCATTTATTTTCGGAATGGACAACGACACCGACGGCGTTGCGGCGCGAACCGTCGAGCAAATCGAAAGCTGGTCGCCCGGACTTCCCGTTTTTGGACAGTTGACGCCGTTTCCGGCTACGCCGCTCTACACGCGTCTCGAAAAAGAAGGCAGACTAACGCGCCCGAAACACTGGCTCGAATTTGCGCCGTTCGTAATGGCGCATACGCCTTCAAAAATGACGATTGAACAGGCGAGTGAAGAAACCAGATACGCGTGGGAGCGTTCTTACAGCCCGGAGCGAAACGCGCAGGCGTTGGAGATGATAAAAGATTCGTCGCTCCAATACCGCATCAGCCACTTAGTTTCGCGCCTTTTCTTTCGCGGAATTTATTTCCCGCAGATGCGTAAACGCGATTGGATGAAAATGATTCTGCAAAACCGCAAACCGATTTACGGCTTGGTTAAAGAAAGCGTTTCCAAATATCGAGCGTCCAAACGCAACAAACAAACTCAAACCATAAGTTCACCGACGACATAAAGCAAACGAACCTAAAAGAAACAGGACGCGGACAAACACGGATTTCAGCAGATTAACACGGATTATAAATATATATTTTGGGGATTATAAAAAGTTAAATCCTTAATTTTTTTATCCGTTTCAATTCGCTTAATCCGTGTCCTATTTCTTCATTTAATCTTTAAAACGGCGATTCGTCGTCCGTGTCGAAAACGATTCTTTTCTTAACTTTCGGCTGCCGTTCCTCGCGCAAATCTTCGGGTTCGATTGCCTGCAAAGCCGGATTTCCCTGCTCGTCCTTCATCAAAATTTCAATTCTTCTTTCAGCCTGGTTTAATCTCTCCTGACACTCGCGCGAAAGTTTTACGCCGTCTTCAAATAATTTCAGACTTTCTTCAAGCGCCGAATCACCGTTTTCCAGGCTGCGCACGATTCGTTCGAGTTCCTGTAGGCTCGCTTCAAATGTTTGTTTTTTCTCAGCCATAAATTATTTAAAGATGCCGTCGAGTTCTTTTATTAAGTTGGTTAAATTCTGCACGCCCAACTGTTCGCCCGCGCCTTTTATTCCGCCTTTATTTGCCGCGACGATAATCTGCTGACCGATTTTTTCCGCGATTCGGCGAGCGAGTTCTTCGTCCCTGACACCGACGACGCGCCATTTTTCGCCGCTCCGTTTCATCGTCAGATTAAGCGGACTGTCCGGCAAATTACTGGTTATAAACGCCTTATCACCTTCTTCGGTTATTTCCAAATACCTTTTCGCGCCGGCGGCGATTGCCCAAAACGGCACTCGATTAAATTTCTGCGTTTTATCGCGAATCAAATCGGGAATCTCGCCGCGCGCCCGAACTTTGACCGACGGCAGAATCGGCGCGGCGACCTGCGCGACTTTTGCAATGGTTGACGGCGGAACATTGCGCCCGTAAAGCTCGACCGCTTTATCGGTAATCTGCGGCATAAAATCATCGACAATCGCGCCGGCATCGACCAAATCGTCAACCGTTTTCCGGTCGTCTTTCCGCGCCGCGTCAATCAACAGCGCGAGCGAATATTGCGGCGTAGTTTTCAAATGCCGCCAGTAAAAATAACCGCCGACTGCGCCGACAACCGAAACCGTCAACAGCAAAATCGCCGCGACGCGCAAAAATTTGGCAAACGCGCCGCGCCGTTTCGGTTTTTGATAATTGCCGAATTCCGGCGAATTTAAGGCTTCGCCATTTTTACTTTCAATTTTTTTCGATTCGTTCAAATCGATGACAATACGCGACATCAATCTTTCTCCACAGATAAAACCTTGACTTCCAGTTTGCCACGCGCCAGCCGAATTTTCACCCTGTCATTTGATTTTATATTTTCCGCGTCGCGCAGAATTTCGCCCGATTCGGTCTGAACAAGCGAAAAACCGCGCTTCAAAACTGACAGCGGCGAAAGCGCGTCGAGCGACGCCATTTTTATTTTCAGTTTTTCGTCTTTTGAATCGACAATATCTTTAATCGCCGACGCCTGTTTCTGATGAAGCAGAGCGAGCCGCGTTTTCCTTTCGTTCAGCTTTGAAGCCAGCTTCAAAGGTGATATTCGGTTCGTCAAACTTTCAAGCCGAAGTTCTCTATCTTTAATTTTTTCCGCCAAAGCGTCGCGCATTTGTTCCTGTAAATCTTCGATTTCATATCGCCAATCTTTAATCTTCTGCGGAAACTCGCTGAAAACGGACGATAAAGCGCGCTCCTGCCAATCCGAACGCGATTGTAAAATCTTATAATCGATTAACTGAAATAAATCCTGCCGCTTCTGCGCGATAAATGCTTCGATTCGGTCTTCGGATTCGGCAACGATTTCGGCGGCTGCCGAAGGCGTCGGCGCGCGTCTGTCGGAAACCAAATCGGCAATCGTAAAATCAATTTCGTGTCCGACGGCGGAAATTACCGGAATTGCGGAACTGCGAATCACCCGCGCCACGCGTTCTTCGTTAAACGCCCATAAATCTTCCGCAGAGCCGCCGCCGCGCCCGACAATCAACACGTCGAATTTTTCATCGCCGCTTGCCGTCTCGTTAAATTTGTTCGCCAGTTTTATCGCCGCTTCGACTTCATCGCCCGCCGTTTCGCCCTGCACTCTGGTCGGAATTAAAGTAATGTGAACCGTCCGCGTGCGGCGCGAAAGAACATTCAAAACGTCGTGAAACGCCGCACCGTTCGGCGAAGTTACAACGCCGACGCGACGCGGAAAAAACGGCAGCGGACGTTTTAATTCCTCGTCGAATAAACCTTCTTTAAAAAGTTTCGCCTTTATCTGTTCAAACGCGACTTTCAGCGCGCCTTCGCCGACAGGCTGAAGCGATTCGACCAGCATTTGATATTCGCCCTTCGGCTGGTAAACGCTCAATTTCCCGCGCACGCGAACCTGCAAACCGTCGAACGGCTGAAACCGAATCCGCGAATTATTGCGAATGTAACACGCCGCTTTTAACTGCGAAAAACCGTCGTGCAAGGTGAAATACCAATGCCCGGAACTCGCCGCCGCGAAATTTACAATCTCCGCTTCAATCCAGACGGACGCGAAATTTCTCTCAAGCGCGCTTTTGACCTGCTCGTTCAGTTCGGAAACCGAAAGCGGGTGGCGTTCTTCTTCGTCGAAAAGAGAATTTAATAACGAGCTTTTCATTTTTCCGTAGCCGTTTCCGCGTGTTCAAGAATTATCGTAAATTTATTTGTCCGCGCTTCTTCAAACAGTTTTTTTATCAAATTCGTTTGCGAAACACTTAAAGAATTTGTTTGAAAAAATTTTGCGATGATTTCTTCACTTGAATCAGATTTTGTCGAGCCGACGAGTTTGCTTGAAGTCAAACGAATGACGGCTTTTTCCGTTACCGAATTTTTACCGACGCGGACGTTTTTCAGGTTTGTGTAAATCATCATTTTTAAAAGTCCGTCCTTGATGTCGTTTTCGCCTGGAAAAATGGCGCGCTGGCTGTGTTTGGCTTCGATTAGGAAAAGCGTCGCGCCTTCGACACGCGTTTCGTCGCAGGTGAAATAATATTTTCCGCCTGCAAGATTGGTAATCGTTACGCCGCCTTTGGTGTCGGTTGCAAGCGCCTCTTTCGGCTGGATTGATTGAAGCTCGCGGCTTTGACCTTTTCGCGATTTGGCGCGTGAGAATTCAGCGAAATCATTCGGATTTTCTGTGAGTTTTATCAGCTCATTTAAAGCGCCTTCGTCGTGCAGATAAGTTTTTGTCGTTTTGGAGATTTCGCGGTAAGAATCTCTGGCTTTTTCAAAGACGGTTTTTAAGTTTTTCGATTCGCGTTCATTCCATTCGCGTGCCGTTCCTTTGAAAGCGAAAATCTCGTCCAGTTTTGCCGCAACGTATTGGTTATCGAGTTTCTGACCCGTAATCCGGTCGTTTCTTTTTAGATTTTTCACAGCTTCTTTGTAATACGCCGGAACGACGAAAACGTCTAAAAGACTCATCAGAGAAATCGTGTCCCACTGCAAAAAATCGCGTTCGCCGCCCAAACCTTCGTCCTTTATAACCGGAATAACGGTAACTCTTTTCGGGAAAGCGAGCGTGTCATAGACGCGTTCATACGGATACAAACGCGTTCTTTTCGGCGAAATCCAGCGGCTGACGGCTATTTTTTCAGTTTGATTTGCCAGCACAAACGCGCCGCTCGACGTGTTTATATCGAAGTTTTCGAGCTTGTATTCGCGCAGGTTATCGCCAACGAACTGACGGTAATTTATTTTTTCTACTTCGCCGGTAATCGCGGTTATTTGTTGATTTGTAAATGAAACCGTTTGGAAAATCGTTTGACGCAAAGGCGCAAAGTTCGCAAAGGAATTTTCGACAGCCGGAAAATAATTTTCATAATTTACTTTTTCCGAGTCTTTTTCTTTCCTGCGCGCGATTGGCGAGTTTGGAGGGAAATTGTTTTGTTTTAATTCCGAGCTTTCCTTTACCGGAACTTCGACAACCGAACCGAGTTTGACGAAGGCATTTTCACGATTAACTTTTACTTTCAGGCGCGGCGAAGCGTGTCCGCCGCGTGTCTCCGCCGAATCGGAGCGAAAAGTTATCGTGTAAGCGGTGCGCAGCTGGACGACAATATCTTCGTATGCTTTCTGAATCTGGCTTAATTGACTAATCGGATAATAAACGCCGCCGGAAATCTGCGCCAGTTTTTCGCCTTCGCCGCTCGCTTTGGTCGTCAAAGCCATATACTTCGCCCGCAGCGGGTCAACTGCCGAAAGCGCGTTATTTGTCGCCGTCGAAGCAATCAAACCTGAAGGAACATACAGCGGATAAACGAGCGCGCCGCTTTCCTGAATCGAGCCGAGCAAGGAGTCGAACGGCAGAAACGAACGATTATCGTCGCCGTCGGTCAGGGCGACAATCGCCGTCCGCTCGCCTTTGAGCGGACGCAGAGTTTCGGTCAGCGTGTAGCCGAGCGCGTCGTAAAACGCCGTTCCGCCGCCGGCGTCGAACGTGTCGAGGCTGGTCGAAAGTTTTCCTTTATTTGAAGTGAAAGTCGATAAGGTTTTTACGTCTTCGTTGAAAATAATAACGGCGATTTTGTCATTTCGGTCGGCTGTTTCGACGAATTGGCGGGCGGCTTTGCGTATAAAATCGACGTAATCGTCAATGCTGCCCGAAACGTCGAGCAGCAAAACCAGATTAAACGGCGCGGTCGTCGGATTGACCGAAACGATTTCGCGCTTTTCGCCGCTTTCACTAATCTCGAAATCTTCGGCGCGTAAATCGGCAATCGCGCGATTATTCAAATCGGTAACGCGCGCCAAAACTCGTTTAATTCTCGCGTTCGACGCGTTCGGCGCATCTTCGGTTCGACGCAGAACCGGCACGCGTTTGAACGGCGGCAGAGTTTTGGCGTAATCGCCGAAATATTTCGGACTGGCGCGGCGAATCGCTTCGGTTAAATTGGAATCGCCGCCGCGAATAATCGCTTTTGCCGCATCGGTCAGCGGTCGCTCGCGCAAATCGGGCGAAACTTCGTTGAGCGTAACGTTTAGCAGAATGATGCCGCGCGCGGTCGTAAAATTCAGCGTCGTTTGTCCTTTGTCCTTTGTCTTTTGTTTTTTGTTTTTTTGTTTTTTATTGTCTTTCGACTGCTCGCCGCCGGTTGTCGCCGTTTCCGGCTCGTCGGAATTTTCTTCGCTCGCCGCCTCTCCGCTTCTCACCTTCTCCGTGTCCGAATCGGCGATTCTGCCGCTGATGCCGAACTTCCCGCCCGCCTTTTCCTTTACTTTTTTAAGCTCGACATCGCTTAGGAAACGCGGGCGCGATTCCGTCCAGACGAAATCGTATTTGAGATTTTCGAGCGGCACGACGGCGGCGATTGTTCCGGTTTCGGTTTTGGCGACGGCGGACGCGATGCTGCCGGAAAGACGAATTTCGCCCGCGCCGGTCTCGACGCCGACGCGCATTCGGGTTGGAATTTTTAAGACTAAGTTGACCTGCGATTTCGGATTCGCCGGTTGAACGGTAATTGTGAGGCGATTGTTTTCAAAGGTAATTTTTAAGTCGTCTTCGCGGGCGTTTTCCGCCGTCAGAAATACTTTTTCAACCTCTCCGACATTTTCGGCTTCGGCACTTTTTTCCGCTTCGTCCGAGGAAACCTCGACGCGTCCGAAAAGATTTACAATGTCGATTGCGCCGTTTGCCGAAAGTTGGAAATCACGTTGTAAAGATTGCGCCGAAACATCGACGGCAAAAAAAACTATAAAAAAAAGCGCGTAAATTTTCATAAGTTGTGAAAAAGTGAAGATTAGATTGTAACGAAATTAAACTTTGTATTCGCGCTTTTTACGATTCAAATGCGGCTCGTTTGTTTGCCCGATTGTTCGATGCGTTCGCGGATGCGCTTCTGCCAGTTACTGCGCGGGCGGTCGGCTTCTTCAAACTGCGCCAGCAAATCCTTCATCGATTCGCCGCCGACCAGCCGTGTTTTTATGTAAAGCAGCGCGATGATAATCGATGTGAGCGACGCGATGAAAATCTGAAACGGCAGCATCAGGATTTCCGACGCCGTTTTTTGAATCAAGCCGTTGATGCCGCCGAGCTTCGGTTTTTCGTCCGCGTTATCGTTCGCTCCGATAATTTTCTCGTTTCCGATTGTTACTTGTATTCCGCCGTCGGCTTTGTCTTTTTGCAGGGCGCTTTCGGTTTTGCCGGACTGCGTGATTTCCTGACCGATAACCGTTATTTTTTCCTTCGTATCGGAAAAGGATTTGACGGTCGTGGCGGCGAAAAAGCCGATTAAACCGAAGATAAACATCGGAACTAAAAGCATTATGGACATTGCCGCGACGGTTGTGCCGAGCGAGCGCATCACGAGCGTTTTCGAGCGTTTCAGCGCCGCTCGCCCGCGCAGATTTTCCATCATTACGACGGACGAAACCAGAGCGAACAAAATGTATAGAATCGGAAAGCCGATAAAACAGGCGAGCAAGCCGAGAAAAACTAAAATCGTGCTTAACAAACCCGTTCCGGCAAGGGTTTTCCATTTTTTTCGCGCCGCGTTCAAAGCCGGACGCAGTTTGACGGGGCGCAGCGGCATCGCCAGAATCTGAATAACAATCCACGTCGTCGTCCCGATGATAAAATGCCCGCAAAGAATTCCGACGAACGTCGTGCCGAGCGTCAAAATGCCGTTCAGCCACGAACTCGTATTTTTGCTAATCGCTTCGCCCGCATAGAGCGAAGTAACCGTTACGTTCAGAAGCGTAAAAATGATGAGCGGCACATAAAGCAGAATCGCCAAGCCCAGAAATTTCGGCAGATGCTGGCTGTAAATCACCAGCGCGCGCTGAAGCAGAACGCCGATGCCTTCGGATTCGGCGCGCAATTCCGAAGCGAACGCTTCAGCCGTCGGCGAGCGCTCCGACGGATTTTTCGCCAGCGACGCGTCAATCAGCCGCTTGACCTTTTTCGGAACTTTTTTGGCGTCGAGAATCGGCGGCGCGATTTCCTTGTGCGCGTTCATCACGCTCTCAAAATCACCAGCGAAAGGCGTTTTGCCGGAAAGCATTTGGTAGGCGATAACCGCCAGACTGTAAATGTCCGAACGCGGCGAGAGCTTTTCGCCGCGACATTGTTCGGGCGACATATAAAGCGGCGTTCCCAGAACCGCGCCGACGTGCGTCAGCTCACTGGTTTGTGCCGTTCCGGTTGCGGATTTGTCAGTTTTAACGACGAATGAATCATTGGTTTCAAACGGCGCGGACATCAATTTCGTGCCGATATTTTCTTCCGCGACGATAATTTGTTTCCGCGCCGCCGGCAGAATTGCCGTGCCGCCTTCAAAATCAAATTCCGCCGGTTGAATCAAAGTTCCGGCTTCGGCAATTAAAGTTTTCGATTCGTTCGCGAGCGCCATTGTCGCCGCTTCGCCCGCAACAGTTGAATTTCCTTTTTCCGAAACGGTAATTGTCTGTGTATTTTCGGCAACGGTTTGGCGGCTTTGGAAGTTCGGCGCAACGGCGAAGTTTTCTGGAATCGCCGCGCCGCCGGTTTCGGATAAAATATTTTCTTCGAGCTTGGCGATGCCGAAATCGAGAACTTTTACCGTGTAGCCGCCGCGCTGGTTCGGTTCGAGCCAGATATTGTCGGGTTTCAAATCGCGGTGAATAATGCCGTGTTCGTGCGCCTGGTGAACGGCTGAACAAATCTGCTCCAGAATATCGAGCGACCAGGAAAGCGGCATTTTCTTTTCTTCTTCGAGAATTTCGCCCAAAGTGCAGCCGTCCAGATATTCCATTACGAGATAGGCGAGGCGCCCGAATTTGGTTTCGGAAAGCCCGAAATCGGTTACGTTGACGACGTTCGGATGTCTTAATCTGCCGGCGGCGCGGGCTTCGCGGCGAAAACGCTCGACAAATTCCTCGCGTTCCATAAATTGGGGCGCGATAACTTTGACCGCGACGGGACGCTCCGTGCCGATATGCGTTGCCAGATAAACCGTTCCCATACCGCCGCGCCCCAATTCGCGTTCGATTTTATATTTATTATCCAGCGTCTGCCCGACCAGAATTTCCAATTTCATACGGCTTTTCGTTGATTTTCAGTTTTTTACAAGTTTTACAAGATTGTGAAAGGTTCTACGATTCGGGTAATCGAATTGTTTTGGAAATACGCGCCTCTTTAAATGATAAAAGCCCGACCGTTTTTGTCAGGCTTTATAATATTACGCGTCTGCAAATTTTTCTATCTGCTTTGCAAAAATTTTATTGTTTTTTAATTTGAATCGTTCCGCTGTAAGTCGAAAGATTCAGGTTAGCTTCGCCTTTCCCGATTTGAGCCGAGAGATTCTGCGCGTTCGACGTGGCTGATTTGACAAGATTCAGCAGCGGAATTTCCGAGTTAAACGCGCCGAATCCGTAGGACGCGTTTATTTTCGACGAGGAATTTTGCGGTATCAGCAAACTAATCAAACCGTTAAAGGCTGTAAAATTATATTGCCCGCCGCTTAAAAGCTCGCCCGTAAATTTTATCGAACCGGAATTTGAATTGGCTTCAATCTGACGATGTTCGGCGTGCTGTAAAATAATCGCGCCGCTGTTGGTTTTCGCCTTGAAAACATCGCCGATTTCGCTCGGACTGACATCGAGAACGACAATGTTTCCCGCCGTCGTTACCAGCATTATCGCGCCGCTCGATTTTTCGACCGTTATGTCGCCTTCGTAAGTTTTCGCCTGAATTCCCTGCCCGATATTGCTCAGGAGAATATCGCCGCCGACGTTCTCGACCGTAACTCTGGCGACCGAATCGATAATCGTTTCGCTCCGGCGGCTCGTTATGCTGACGACGGCGTTTCGCGGCGCGTCGATTTCAATTTCATCGCCCGAAAGACATTCGTCCGGGTTGGCTTCTTTATTTTTAACCGAATCGTAACCCAAAATTTCAACCCAGACAGGCGTTTCATTTTGTTTGCTTTTCTGCAAAACTCTGAATCCGACTTCGCTTCCGTCATTTACAAAAGCGCGTATCTCGTTGCGTTCCCAACCGTTTATCTTTACACGTCCTTCGGACACGCAAAGTTTGACGTTGACTTTCGCATCGGCGGCAATCGATTTTTCGGCAGGCGCGCCGCTTTCGTTTTTTATTTTTATTCCGCCGTTTGATTTCGTCTTCGGCGCGGCGGGCGGGCGCGGCGGCATTTGGGAAAAAGCGAAATTTACGCCGCCGAAAAAAACGAGCGCGCAAAACACCAAAAATGATTTCAATCGAACCTTTTGTTGTGTTTTTTCGCGCATAATATTTTACAAAACTTTCATTCGCTCTATCTCAAACTCGCCATCAAATCGTTTTTTTCGGCAACGCTGTTGAGCAGTTCGATTTTATTTTGATACGAAGCAATCAAAATTTGTTTCGCCGCTTCGTTTTTCGGATTTTTCTTTACTTCCGATTTCATTTTAGCAATCGCGTCGTCGGCAACCGCCAAATCTTTTTCAAAGGAAAAGCGCGCCGAAGGTTTCAAAACTTCGTCTTTGCGGCTGTCAACCGTTTTTTCGAGTGCCGCAATCGTTTTAATATAAGTGTCCTCGCCCGGCAGATATTCCGCCGCCGCCGAAATTACAGGCTGTCGGCTGTCGAAATTATTTCCCTGTCGAATCGGTTGAAAAACGCTTTTCTTTGTTTCGGACGATTTTACAAAATCGGCTTTAACTATTCGATAACTGTTTGATTCTTTTTCGGGCGACAAATTTTTCGTCGTATCGACACGCTTTACCAAAACATTTTCGGCGGGTAAAATCGGGATTTCGATTGATTTTTTCGGCAAAATGATTTTTTGTTGCGGCTCGATATTTTGAGCGATATTGTTTCCGTTTTCGTTAAATCCCGAATTCCAGACGACTGCAATAATTCCGGCGACGATAATCAAACCGGCGAAAGCGGCGATTGAAGGATTGGCGAATAAAAGTTTGAAATTTGCGAAAACCGATTCCCAAATTGTTTTGCTTTTGTTTTGTTCGATTGAATCGTTGATTTTCCTCCACAAACGGTGCGTCGGCACAAGCGTGTTTAATTCCTGTTCGAGCGCGGCGAAGGCAAACGCGGTTTCTTCTTCGGCTTCGGCTAAAACGGCGGCGCAGCGGTTGCAGTCGGCAATATGACACGCGACTTTTTCCGACAAACCAAAAGGCAGCTCGCCGTCTAAAAAGGCTTGAATCTCTCCGATGTCAAAACATTTTTCCATTATAAATCGCTTCCGATTTTGCCGTAATAACGGACAAATTCCTTTCGCGCTCTGGCGACGAAAGTTCCGATGCTCGCCTCGTTCAGCGAAAGACTCGCGGCAATTTCCCTGTAAGATAAACCTTGCTGTTTCAATACTAAACAGCTCCGCAGCGGTTCTTTTATTTTTTGCAGCGCGCGCTGAACTTCTCTGATTCGCTCGCGGTTTTCAAAATCTTTTTCAGCCGTAAATTCGGTTGTCTCGTCCGTTTCTTTGACGTAAATTTCCTCGCGCGTGTTCGCCCTTATGTTTCCGCGCAAAGTGTTCCGCGCCGCGTTTAAAGCCACTCGAATCAGCCACGGGCGCAGCATTTCCTGGTCTGTAATCGAATCGAGATTGTTATAAAGCCGCAGGAAAACTTCCTGCGTAACGTCTTCGGCAAGCGCTTCGTCGCGCAGAACCGACTGCGCCGTGCGGAAAACGGTTCGATGATGAAGCGTAAAGGCTTCATCAAAAACAATTTTTTCCGCCGCTCGGTCTGCCGATGTCCCGGACATCACGTCCACAAATTTTCCCACGCTCTCAGTCATTTTTTAAGCATCGAGTTTCGCGCCTGTCAGATAAAATACACCGCCGACGCCGGTTTTGTGACAAATATTTAAATTATTTTTCAGCTGAAAAATTAAAACCGTATAAAACTTAATTCTTCCGTATATTCGCTTGAAATCGCCGTTTCATCCAGTGTGGAAATCAGAAAATTGCGGCTGTTATTTCTTCCTTCGAGAAGAAGCGCGAGGTTTTCGGTAAAAATTTTCGTTTCGATTTCATCGACAAAATTCGGCTCAATCGTCGCCAGACGTTTTAAACATTCGTGCAGATGTTCTCTGCCGACGCCGAATTCGCCCGCTTTATCGTCGATTATCAAACAAATTTCGGCTTGGTCTTCGGTAAGAAATGCGAGCAGCGACGCTGTTTTACCGACGCCCGATTCAAAGCGCGGCGACGCGGGCGCGGTTCTTTTTCCCTTTTGTTCTTCTTCGATGCGGTCGCGCAGAGATTTTTTCTTTTCGGCTTTGTCCGGTATCAATCGCGTGTCGAAAACGATGCGGACGCGTTTGTCGTCTTCGGCGGAGAATTCGCGGATAATCAAGCGGTTCGAGCGCGCCGTCGCCTTCCAATCGACACGCCGCAAATCGTCCATCGGCTGATAATCGCGCAGCGCGAGCAAATCCTGTCCGAGACCTTGTTTATTGGCGGCAAACTTTCCGACTTCGAGCGGTAAATCGTATAATTCTTCTTCAATCGGCGAAATGCGCGGGAAAATTATGATTTCGGTTTCCCGCGCGGCTAACCTTCGGCGATGTCGGAAGAAACCGAACGGAAATTTTGTCGAGAGTTCAAAATCCTTAATAATAAAACGCCCCCGAAACGGGAAAACGTGTTCGGCGCGGCTCTCGACCGAATCGCGGCGCGGAACGTGCAGAAAATAATCCAGAGTGTGTTTTATAATCGGCGGTTTGGCTAGTTTATTTGCCAGTATCGCAGGCAGAAATTTTTTAATTTCTTCCGCCGCGACGGAATTTTCACGTTCCTTTCCGCGAACTTCGGCGACGACCGAAAAAGTTGGAAAAAGCCGCTTGCGGTTTTGCAGGCTGACAAGAATCGGCGTCGGCTCGCCGGCGAAAATAGTTTCGGGAAAACGCATTTTCACGTCCATTTTTTTCAGACAGTAACTGCCCATAAAAAACCCGACGACAAGCGACGAAGTTAGAAAAGAAAGTATGAGAAAAAGCAGATTGTTGCCGGTACGCCAGGCTGAAAAGCCGACGACGAAAACCAAGCCGAAAACCAGCGCGCCGCCTAATGTGAACTCGAACGGCAAATTTATCTGCGATGCTTCCGAACTGGCTGAACGCGCCAGCGGCGGCACGACAAAAACAAGAATCAGCAGAACGAAAACAATCGACACACCGGCGGCGATGCCCGCCAGCCGCACGCGCCCGTTATAATTCGCCCAGAGCGTCAGCGCCGCCAAACCCAAGCCGCCGCCGACTACTAAAACGGCAAGCAGTATATTACGCAAATCGCGCAGCCTGAAAAGTTCTCTGAACAGATTAGAGTTCATAGAGTTTGTAGAGTTTGTAGAGTTCGTCGAGTTCGTCGAGTGAAGGAAATTCCTTCTACTCCACAAATTCTATAAACTCTATAAACTAAATCGGAACATTCGTTTTCTGCAAAATATCGCGCAGAATTTGTTCGGCTTCAAAACCGCGGCGTTTCGGATTGGTGTTTCTCGTATTGATGATTAGGCGATGAGCGAAAACCGGCAGAACGAGCCGTTTGATGTCGTCGGCGATGCAGTAATCGCGTCCTTCAACAAGAGCGAACGCCTGCGCCGAGCGAAACAGCGCCAGAGTTCCGCGCGGGCTGATACCGAGTTCCAGAGCCTCGTTTTCGCGTGTCTGCGCCACGATGTTTAGTAGATAATCAACCAGCGCGTCGTCAACGCGAACATTTGCCGACAATCGCTGCAATTCTAAAATATCGCTCTGGTTCATTACCGGCTGGACGAACTGCAAAGGATTGGCGCGCTCGCGGTCGCGCAGAATATTTCGCTCGTCGGCTTTATTCGGATAACCGATGTGCAGGCGCAGCATAAAACGGTCGAGCTGCGATTCGGGCAGCGGATAAGTGCCGTGATGTTCCGCCGGATTCTGAGTGGCGACGACCATAAACGGCAGCGGCAGCAGGCGCGAAACGCCTTCGATGGTAATTTGTTCTTCCGACATCGCTTCGAGCAGCGCCGATTGGGTTTTCGGCGTCGCCCGGTTTATCTCGTCGGCAAGCACGATATTGGCGAAAATCGGTCCCGGTTTCCATTCAAAATCGCCTTGCCGCTGGTTGAAAATCGAAAGCCCGATAACGTCTGACGGCAAAAGGTCTGACGTGAACTGTATGCGCTGAAACGACAAATCGAGCGCGCGCGACAGAGCGTTGGCGAGCGTCGTTTTGCCGATTCCGGGAACGTCTTCGATAAGCAGATGACCTTTGGCGAGCAGCGCGACGAGCGCGAATTTCACCGTCTCCGACTTGCCTTTAATAACCGTTTCAATCGCCGCCTGCAATTGCCCGATTTTTTCGTTCGCGCCCGAAATCGGTATTGCCTGTTTCGCCGCCGCGTCCGTTTCGCCTGTTATCCAATCTCTCATTAGTTTTTCTCGAAAACACAAAAGCCGAATCTATTCTACAAAATTTACCTGTCCGTCTGCACGATAAAAATAAAAAGACTTCTCAGGCTTATAAGATGTTCGAGGCGGCAAAAAGTTCCGAAAGTTTTTCCGCCGACAGTTTATTTATGTTATAAATGAATAAAATTTTGAAACTTCTTTTCTTCGCTTTCGTGAAAGAAAAGCGAAAGGAGACAATTTAATTTTTATGAAAAATTCACGTCGGAAATTTAAGAATCAGCTGGGGTTTAACTTGATTGAGCTGATGATTGTAATCGCAATTATCGCCATTTTAATTGCCATCGGCATTCCGGCTTATCAATCGATGATTAGAGCCGGCAACGAAACGAGCGCCGCGCAGACGATGGGAACTATCCGCACCTGTCAGGTTAGCTATGCCGGAAAACATCAAGGAAAATTCGCCCCCAATTTTGCCGAGCTTGTCAAAAGCGGCTGTCTCGATGAAGACAAATTCAAGGGCGACCCGCCGGTCATCAACGGTTACATTTTTACGATGGCGGCAAACGACCCGTCCGGCACAAAACCGGCTTTTTACTCGGTAAACATAGACCCGCAAGTCGGCACAGGCGTTCAGGCAACCGGCAACCAGCACTTTTATTACGATTCAACCCTGGGCGCGGTCAAAGCCACCGACGAAGACCGTCCGGCAAAATCCGACGATTCTTCTATGTAAAATTTTAACGGAAAGTTACCGGGAGTTATGTATAAACGGAAAATGGATAGTTTTATACAGCAAAATCCTTGCCCGCTTAGCTCAGTGGTAGAGCGCTCGCTTCACACGCGATAGGTCAGCAGTTCAAGTCTGTTAGCGGGCATCCTTTATTTTCAACAACTTAGCGTCATTATAAGATAGTCAAAAATACCGTTCACACCCAGATTCACACCTAAAACAAGCTGGTAAATTAAAAAGGCTGCTCGATTGCAGCCTTTTTTTTCTGTCTTTAATTATTTTCAATTGAAGATTGAAGATTTTTAATTTGCCGAGCCTCCAAAGCCTCCAAAGCCAAATCCATATATTTTGGAATTATCATTGTGCCAGTTTCATACCTCGAAACGGTATTCGCTGAAATGCCGACAGTATCGGCAAAACTGGTTTGTGTTAATCCTAATCGTTCGCGCCTTTTTTTTAATTCGCTTTTCTCCATACTCAAAAAGATACGCTATGTAGAAAATAATTGCAATAATAGTTATTAAACTTGCAATGACGTATTGACAACTCTACATAGTGTATAGTAAGATTGTTCTTAGTTAAGCAATTAACAATTCAACAAAAGGACGGAGACAACAAAATGTTTATATTAAAAGGAATCGAGCAGTTAGAAAAAGCAATCGCAAAAGCGAAAAAGATTCGCCCGCGTGTCGAGTTTGACCACTTCGGACGTTATCGCGTTTCGGGTTCAAAAGGTTATTACACGGTTATTTGCCGCAAAGACGAACGCGGCTATAAAACAGTCGCCTGCACTTGCAAGGGCGCGGAAAAAGGGCTGGTATGCTATCACGCCGCATCTGCTTTAAGTCTGCACATCGGGCTTGCCAGACGGCAGCAGGTTGCATCAATTGATGCAGTTCCGGCAAACGAAATGAACAACGCGCCGTATCTCAAGCCGACAGTCGAACGCCCGGTTGAGCGCGTCGGCGGAATAAGAATCAACTAAACACGAAAGGCTTAGGAATCCCGCAAAGAATTTCCTAAGCCTCTCATTTAATCCCTTTTGGGAAAGGAACTACTTACAATGAAAAATAATAACACGGAAAACAACATTATGGATTACAAAGACGCGCTGGAAGCAGCCGACGAACGAGCGGAAACAGGCAAAAAACATATTACCGATATTGCTATGACTTGCAGTAATGATTACACGGTAATTGATAGCTTAATGTGCATTTTAGAGTTATTCACGGTCAAAGATGCCGATGTCCGCGTCGGCGATTTAGCCGAAGAGTTACAGGATTATTTATTTCGCTGGACAAAGGAATATGGCAATTCTATTGACGCTTGGAAAGATTCTGTTTTGTATGGCACAAAATACAAAGAGGTTGAAGACGACCCTGTGGATAAAACTCCACAGGGTTCGCCCGGCGAATCTCTAAAACCGAGCGACACGGCAAAGCAAGTGTCTGATTTACTTAATAACACGGATTTGCCCGAACCAATCAGAGACGGATTACAAGACGGACTGCTTGACCTGTTCAACTCGCATATTAACCAAAGCGAATTTCACGATTACGAAAAATCGCCCGAATATGTCGAAAAGATTCTGCGCGGTTATGCGGCTAGGCATCCAGACGAATAAGTCCCGGCACGAATCAACATTCGAGGTCGACGCAAAAAACTGCGTCGACCTCATCGGATGAGTCGACCGCAAAAGACGACCCTGGGCAAAAAACTGCACAGGGTCAAGCCGCAGTCAAAGCCGTGAGCGTCAAAACTCACGGCTTTCTTATTTTACCGTTTGGTAGCCACATTTGAAACAGGCAGCCGAAACACAACCTCGAATTTTTGCCTAAAATTTTTACGTTTGCATGTTTTATATATTAGAATGCTAAAAACATGAGGAAGATTTATTTTCTAATCTATTTCATAAAACTGCGTCTGATGGTTCTGCTGCACATACATCATACAACCAACCCGCTTGACTTTGATTGGCGTTTTAGGCACTGGCATGGTTCTACTTCAATGCGTGGTCAAACAAGTCATTCAGCCGAGAAGACAGGCATCCTAGAAACTAACACTTTTTTCAGAATCAAAGAAATTGAAATGCTTGTTGGAATGGAACACATAACAATTCCATTTCTTCTAATACTAGATGATGTAGCCTTTCTTGAAGAACAATCTTTAATGGATATTGGCATGATATTGGCGGGCAAGAATTAATTTTGGAATAAACCAACGGATAAACTTTATGTTAATTTACACAAAAAGGAAGGCTCTGAAAGGCTGTATAAAATACAGTGGCAAGGGAAAAGCCGCAAGTTTTGACGCTCACGGTTTTTGTTTTGTTTGCTACTTAAAACTCATACTTGATACAATAATCTTGCCAAAGGAATTAAAGAAATAAAAATGCAAAAACCACTTATCAGCACATACTTATTTTTAGTCGCATCTATTTTATCGTTTATTGTTGCCGTTATCAGTGTATCCAATGAAAACTCAATGGATAATATCTTTTTGGGAATAAGTTTAATTTGTGGCTTGATAAGCATTTCGATGTTTCGCAAGCACCTGCAAGCTGCGGCTATTCATTTCAGTACCTAACCACAGAGTAAGGCTTTCACAATTAAAGACGCTCACAAGTCAAACAAAACGGTTATTATTGGTAAGCGACGCGACGCCCGAATAGAACGGAGCTGCGAAAAGTTTTAACGCTCACGGCTTTTACTTTGTGCTGATTGCGGCAACAAATTATTTGGACTATTAAAAGTCCACGCGCCCGCGGACGGAATGCGGCAAAACTGGTCTAGTGTTTTGAAACACTAACTTGTTCCACGCGCCCGCGGACGGAATGCGCGAGGCTTGGGGTTTTTTAAGATACCCAAGAAAATTGCAACATCAGAAAAGCCGTGAGCGTCAAAACTCACGGCTTTTCCCTTGCCACTGTTTAGCCAACCTTCCGAGCGGTCTTTTTTGTTGTGTAAGTTATTACAAATATCTAATCAAAGATTGTTTCCAAAAAACTCACGGCTTTTCTTTAATTAAAGCGAATATCTGTCGGTCGCTGACTGCGATTGAATTTCCGCGCTTATCGCTTCGGTTTTGCGCTGTTCGATTAGATTTTCTTTGAGAAGATGCCACGCCTTTTTTTCAAAGTCGGCGGCTGTCTGCGCCGGATTGTTTGCGAGCCATTCGTTTTGAAGCCGTCTTTTTTCGGGCGCGAGCGCGATTTCGGTTTGCGCGTCCGCGTCCGCTTTTTTGGCAGCTCGTTCGGCTTCAAGTTTTGTATTGTATCTAGCCCGCGCTTCATTGTTGTCGGAGCGTTGGCGGGCAAGTGTGCGGTCGCGTTCAATTTGCCAAAGGTTATGGTCGTCTGAAAGTTTGGCTTGCCGCCGTGCGTAGCTCCATTTCGTATAATCGAGCGTGGTAGCGTCCTGCGTCGCCTGGTTAATTTGTTGCTGTAATTCTTTTTCTGTCATTGTTTTGATTCTCCTATTTATTTATTTTTATTCGCTTGCCACTGTTCGGGAAAGCGGTCTTTTGTCGTCCGGTCGCAAAGCTGCAAAATGATTTTTCGCTTTTCGATTGGTTTGCGGCAATCGGGGCAAACGTCCGGCACCGGGTCGCTTGTCAAAACGGTTTTCTCGAAGCGGAAAAGACACAGTAATAAGAAAAGCCGTGAGCGTCAAAACTCACGGTTTTTTATTTGTTTGAAGATTTGCGCCGGGTTTGAGAGATTCGCGCCCGGCAAAAGTTTTCGGTTTATTGCTGTTCAAACGTCATCAGAAGCGGCTTTGGTTTATTGTTTTCCGCGTCAATTAGGACTTTTATTTTCTCTTGGTTTGCCGCTCTTTCCTCGTTAAACTTTGCAGTCCTTTCGGTTTGCGCCGCTCTGTCTAATTTTGTAGTTAAGATATTTACGGCGGCGGCAAGGGCGGCGGCGTATTCAAGCTGCGGGGGGTTGATGTGTTCGGCAGTAGCTGCTTTGTAGCTTTCGGCTGTCAATCCAAGCCGTTCTAATTCCTGAAAGGTTAGTTGAGTTTCGTTAGCGATGCGCCCAAAATCTCTTTGCTTGCCGCGCCACGCCGACATTTTTTCAACCGTCTTTTCGGCGTAATCACAAACCGAATCGTGAAACTTGTTTCTTATCTCTGTAAATTCGTGATGAAAGGTTTCGGCTTCGGTTGCAGTTAGCTTTGCTTTCTCAAGCAAAACTTGTCGGGATTCGGATAAACTCGCCTTTTGAAAAGCGGTATGCAGTTCGTCTTGTTTGGCTTCTAAAGCCTTTATTGAAGATTCTAAAGTTGTCAGCTTGCTTTGTTCGGCTTGCAGTTCGTCGAGCGATGTTTTGCCGTCAATAAAGCCCTGCTGCAAAGTTTCCAGATTGTTGTTGAGACGGTCGCGCATCTCTGTTAATTCGTCGAGCCGTTTGGTTGTCTGGTTAAGTTCGATTTCAATTTGTTTTGATGTTCTATTCATTTATTTTCTCCTTTTAATCGGTCTAGCAAATTGTTGTTTTTCTGATTAAACCAATCGTCAAGCGTATTGCTGTTTTTCTGATTAAACCAGTCGTCGAGCGTTTGCTTTCTTTCGGCTTCTTTACGCTGCCTTTCGCTCTGTTCTTCGCGTATTTTGTCGGATATTTTGTCGTAATGATTAGTCGAATATTTCTTCGGCGTTTCACTCATTTTGTTTGTTTTCTCCCTTTTATTTATTTCTATTTGTTCACCAGCCCGCATATTCTTCGCTTGAGCCAATTGGTTCTTGCGGAATATGAACCGGTCTATTAGCAATCCATAAAGCGAGCGCGACGGCAAGCACAAGGTCATCGTGCGTTCCTTCCCTCCAAGCTCCATAGACATCATTTGCGCTGTCAGTGATTTTGACGGTAAAGTTTTGCAATTCACGGGCAAGCGTTTCGGCTTCGCCAAGTTCACTAGCAATCTTTAATGTTCGGTTTTGTAATGCCACTTGAACGACGCTCACCAGGTCGCGTTTCGGAACACGGGTCATTCCAAATTCTTCGGATATATTGCTGCCTCCGACAATTTGAATCGGTTTCAGGTTGGCGTTAATCCGTTCGCGTTTGAACAGGTCAACCACCGGCGCGCCGACTCCGGTCGCGTCAATGGCGAGTGTCGGCTTTCCGTTCGGCGAAAGAATCGGATTAAGTCCGTTTATCATCTTCACAACGTCGGCAACTATCGCCGGGTAAGAAGTGCGAAGCTGCCAGCGTTGTAAGTGAATACAATTTAACTGCGTAATTTCGTTTTTATCGCCGCCGTTCGTGATTGTGCGAACACACTCAATAATTCCCAGTGCGGTAAAATCCTTTGCTTGCCCTAAGTCCAAGCCGATAAATAACGCTTTTTCGGTTTCGATTGTTTGCGGTTCGGGTTCGTATCGTCTCATAAACTTGATTGCTCCTTTGGAAATAGCGGTTTGATGTCCGAATCAAGTGCCGCTTGAATATCGTCGTAAGAAAAAACGGAATCGCTCGTTTCTACAAATTCGCAGAAATACTCTTGTAAATACCACCAATCGCCAATCATCTTTCTTTCGCGCTCTAACCAATTTTTATCGATGCGCGGGCATTGTTCCGCCGTGATTTTTACCTTTCGCCAGCCGTCGCCGTCGGTCCACTCCGAATGAAAGAATCCGCGTTTGCCGAATGGAGTGCTAAGTAAAATGATGCGCCCGCCGCTCACGGCTAACATCGGTCTAACGCTCTGATACAGGGCATCTTCGACGCGGCTGGCTTCGTCAATGATTAGTAATGACACGCCGGAAAAACCGCGTATCGTGGCTTCTTTGCCCGGTAAAGCGATAATCCTTGAGCCGTTGGATAATTCCATTCTCAAAGCTGATTCGTGGGCGGCTTGCGGCAAATTCGCAGATTCGAGCGCATTATAAAAATCTTGCAGTTTCCGAAACAATTCCTGCGATTGTCGGAGCGACGGCGATAATAAAAGAATCAATGAATTAGCCGTGTAGATTGCTTGATGCAATGCCAGAATCGAAGTAATTGTTGATTTGCCGGATTGCCGCGAGCAAAGCAGAATCACTTGCCGCGCATCCGATTGCAGCAAGTCGGCTTGCCAGCCGTCCGGGACAATTCCGGCGCGATTAGCCATCAGCACGGCGTCGGACCGTTCGCGCTCGATTCGCTTTTTTACGGCGTTATTCGCCGCTTGAATCATTAACGGATTCGATAAGTAATTTTGCTTCTCTGATAACATCTTGTTCGTTTAATGAATAGTTTTTAGCCAGTGTTCGCCAGTCGGAAACTTGTAAATCTAAATCAATCGCTTGTTTGGGCTTTCCTTCGGTTCGGTCGGCAATCTCACGAATCGCCTGGACGTTGCCGCTTATCGCTTCACGAATCAAAGCGCGGGCGATAACCTCAGCTTGAGTTTCTTCGGGTGCATCCGGCGCAATTTCGGCAAGTTGTTCGCGCAAAGCATCGGTTAGTTTGGTTATCTTCGGTCGCCCGTTTTTGTTTCCTGTCTCGCCTTTTTTGAAACGATTGCCGATTTTGTTACCGGGCGCGAATTTACCTTTTGCCGTTTGTTTTCCGTTTGTTTTCTTCAAATCTTCGCTTATATCTAAATCGGCAAATTGAATTTTTGGAGAGTTTCGGAAGTGTTGTTCGTCATCTACATTTCTTTTCAATATATTTGTCATCTTTTTTATTTTCGGCTGCGTCGTAGAGCAGTTTTTATTGTCGAAGCCTTACCTGGATATGTCTTTTCAGACGCTCAAAGCGACGGCGCGAACATTTCCCGGCTGTGCGAACAATTGTTCGGCTTCGGCTTCGGATAATCCGTTATAAATGGCAATCGCTTTTTGTTCCTCAAGAAATAAGTTGAAGCCATTGAATAAAGATTCATCATTCAAAATCAATTCAACTTTGGAATTGTAAGCGTCATAAAATTCGTTTAATTCGTTTATTTCTCTTTGCTGCTCGATTAAATAATCTGCAAGGTCGTATTGATTTTGTTTTTGCTGGTCCGTCGCAAAGTTTTCAATCAAAGCCGATGTTTTGACGTTCAAGCCTTGCCGTTGCGCGTCGGTTGCCACGCGCTGCCACTGGTCGAAGCCGTCCGCGTCCGGGTAAAGAATGATTTGACGGTTATCGAGCCTTTGCAGCTTTTCAACTTTTAACCATTGCTTTGAGCCGGTCGCCAGCCAAACGAAGCGCGGCATACAAAGATGAGCGATGATTGCCGTTTTTTCAGATTCGACAACGGCAACGGGTTTCAAAGCGTCGGACCGCAAAAGATGTTCACCGAAAAAGATTTGTTTGTAATTAAAATCTTCTTTAAGTTTTAATTTTGCGGGTAAAGATGAAGTGTCATAATCGCCCTTTAACCGTTTCCCGGTCGCCCGGTTGAATTTGATTAGTTTTGCTTTGCAAACTCTGTTCAATCGGTCAATCTGCGGAAAACAGGTGTAATGATTGCCGTAATTGTCCGAATAAGTTCCGACGAAATACATTTTCAAAACGGCTTGAATTTCTTCGGAGCAGTCAGGGAACAAATCAAAAAGAAATTGCACAAAGGCGTTTCGGTCGTAATTGCCAAGTGTCGCTTTCAGATGTTCCGGCGCGATGTAGTCAAAAGACGGAGCTTTGATTTCTACAATTGTAGAAGTTTGTCGCGCCCGGTTCGCTCCGGCGTTTGTATGCTTCGCCGTCGTCGAATGGAATTTTGAAGCGTTCGGATTGTCGGCAAAGTATTGTTTCGGCGGATAATTATAATTGCAGCTTGACGCCCGATTGCAGATGCCGACATTATCGGCAAAAAATTCGCCGCGCTCGTCGGTGTAATGCGTAAATTCTTTGCGTCCGCCGCATTTCGGGCAAGTATGCCGCCCGCGCCCGCCGTTATATTTTTCGAGTTGAATCATAATTCACCAAAAAAATAAATGTTTTATTTAACCGTCATTATCGTCATCATCGTCATTTTCATTTTCCAAGAATGACGATGATGACGATAATGACGCTCTAAAGAAACTTTTATTTTTTCACTTCGCAAGATAAATAACCTTGCCGTAACTCATCTTTTTAGAGTTAAAACCTAACGCCTCAAGCCGTTTAACCAAATTTCTCGAATGCACCGGGCGAAAACCATTGTCCACACAAAAGTTTTTGTAACTCGGATATAAGTCTGCCAGCGATTCATAATTTTCAATTGATTTCCGATAGCCATATTCGTCGATGAACATCGCAACCGAATCAGATTCAATGCGGTATGTTTCGAGTGCCTTTTGAGCCGCTTCACATTTTGAAAACTTGCCTTGCTCAAGCAATCGCGTTAAGCCTTCGAGAATCCAATTAAACACGCCGGATAATTCCGCTTCGATAATTTCATTCGCTAAATTCGGATTTCGTTTTTCTTCGGGAATGGTTACGTCAAAAGGAATAATCTGAAAACGCCTGAAAAACGCTTCGGTGTGTTCTACATCTTTTGGGAGTTCATTCGTATTGAATGCCAGTTTCGCGTAATTTGTCAGCGTCATCGGTTGTCCGTATGGCAGCCGCGCTTCGATGGGTTCGCCGCTCGTTAATTGTTTGAACTTTTCCGCCTGTAGCCGGTTCGAGATTTCCGAAGAATAGTTAAGAAGTTTGTTGGCGAGCATCGCACGATAATACTGGTCGCCAAGTGATTCAAGACTGTAATTTGAAATATTTTCCTTTCCCAAAAGCGCGTAAATCACTTCAAAAAATACTGATTTACCATTCGCGCCCGTGCCGAATAAAATTAAAGTTTTTTCTAATTTTAACGACGTGAAAATGTAAGCGATATATTCAGCTAATACTTTTTGCCGCGATTTCCCGGCGTCGATAACATTTCCCTGTTCATCTTTTTCCGGCAGAACTTCATCGAGAAACAATTGCCATTTTTCATAAGTTGCCGCTTCGTCGTATGCGAAACTCAATTGATATTTGAGAAAATCAGCGCGGGCAAACGGACGGATTTTTATTCCGTCCTTTGTTATTTCGCCCGTTCCGTTTTGAAAATTTACCAATATCGCCTTGCTGGTCGCGTTGGGTTTCGGCAGATAAGCGACGGCGAGAAATTGCTTATAAAGTTCTTCTTTGAATTTGTGATAATCCGCCGTGATGCCGTCTACACTTAATTTTTCGGCGCATTCGGCAAGGCAGATTTTTAATTCTTCGCGCTCTAAAAGTTCCCAGTGTTCGCCGTTAAACGAATAGATAAAACCGAGATGAAGGCATAAGCCGCAATTTAAGTTATGAGCTACTTTCAAGACTTCACGGACGGTTATGACGACCTGAGTTTTTTGACAAAGTTTTTCGTCTCCGTCGAGTCCGGCGACGGAGCGAAAGTCAATCGGCTGCAAACTGTCAAGAATTTCACGCAAAACCGAATCGTGCGTGATTTTAGTTTGCAGCGTAAAAAAGTTATCGGCTTCGGCTTGAAAAGCATCCGCGTCGATTGTTTGCGTTTTGGGTTGCGATGTCATTATTTTTGCCCCCCAAAATTGTTTGAATAGTTCGCCGCGTGTTCGCGCAAAGAATTTACCCAAAGCCGGGCAAGTTCGTCACACGCCGGACACGCTCCCACGCCGTTAAATCGTGCGCCGTCGTCGGGTAACTCACACGCGCAAAATGAGCAGTGATATTGAAAACGGTATTGTGTTGTGGTAAGATTTTTCATAGCTGATTGGTTTTCTAAGTTAATAAATCCGGCGATGTTTCCAGCATCGCCTTTTTTTTCGTTCATAATACCTCCGTTAATCCAAAAGCATTTCGTTTCGTGCTTTCGAGATAACTTTCTAAATCGGCTTGCGTGTAAATGATTTTTGAAGCTGCGCGGCGAAAACTGATTTTTCCCTTTTTACGTTCGCGCCAAAGCGTAACTTGAGAAATTCGCAAATATTCGCTTGCTTCCCGGTCGGTATAAATTTGTTTTTCATTCATCATTGATTTATCCTCTTTAAATAGAAATGTCCCCTATGACACGCCGAAAGGCGCGTTATTTTAAGGCTTTCAGGTTGCCGTTTTCGTCTGTGTCGTCAAACTTAGAACGAAAACGGCTTTTCTTTTGCCTTCAAACAATTCGAGATTATTTCAAAATAAATCTAATGTCTTGACCAACAACTAAGGTCAAGGTTGTTGGTCAGTTTTTTTTTACTAATTCATCAAAAGAAATTCCATAAAGTTCAAGTCTTTTTCTCAATTCGCGGAGCGGGTTTTCATACCTTCCATATAACGATTCAGCTATTTTTGTTTTTGTTATTTTTTCATTCTCTTTTTGTTTTTGCTTTAATTCTTCAAGAAACATTTTGATAAATTTTTCTCTTTCTTTATAAAGTAAATGTCTTTGTTTTTCAGGTGTTCGCCCTTTTGGTAATTTCATTCTCTCTCTGGCGTGTCTTGCTGCCCTTTTTTTTGCGCTATTAATAGCACTTTTACGCACAATTTTTTTAGCATCAAGTGAATTGAAGTGTAAAGATAGTGTTTCAAGCCAAAGCATTTGAAAATATAAAAAAAGAATCGCCTCCGGGAAATGATTTTCCACGTAATCAAACTTATGATTTAATTCTTCTTGCTCCTCCTTATATTTTTCTGTAGAAAAGTCGCGTAAAGATGATTCAAGTTTTATATTTACCATTCGTTTCAAATCATCATCGGTCATTTGTGGCATTGGTTCGTTTGTAAATTCTATATCTATTACATACCTTGCTTTATAAATCGTTTTTATCTCGTTTTTCACAAAAACTCCCTGTTAGTTTTAATCCTGAAAATATCCGGCTGCCCGGCGCGTCAGGTTTCGCGCTTGTCCGCAAGGTAATTAGTCTTACGTCAGGGCAACCGAAACTTTTTTAATTTACCAATTCGCTTTCTATCTGTTTTGCTTCATTCAATTTTGAATAAAAGTTATTCATTCGCTCCGTGATTTCTTTAACCGCGCCCAAATCGTTCGCCGTGTAATGCTTCATCGTCGTTTGAAGCTGCGTATGTCCGCCGAGCTTTCCGGCAAGGGCTAAGGGCGTTCCCTGTTGAATCCAGCGCGTTATGGCTGTTCGCCGCAAATCGTGAAAATGTAAATCCTCAATCTTTGCCAGCTTCTTAGCGGTCGCAAAAGAACGCTTTATATCTTTTAAGGGAAAAGGATTGTCGCCGGTCGATATTTCTTTTAGTTTTTCTAGTTCGAGCCGGGCGCGTTCCGATAACGGAGCAAGCCTCTCCCGTTCGGTTTTGGTGTGCGTTCCCAAAACTCGAATGATGCCGTTATCAAAATCTATGTCCTTCCAGCTTATCTTGAAGATTTCGCCGCGCCGCAAGCCGGAATCAATGGCAAGAATAATCATTGCTTTCAAATGCGGATTATTGACGCTTATCGTTGCCGTTATATTTTCCTGTTTGCCGTTCCGGGTTCGCTTGTAATCAACTTCCCTTTCGCCTTCGCAAGCGTCGAGCAGCCGCTTTTCTTCGTCAAAGGTTAGAAGCCGCGTCCGCTCCATTTCGGCGGACATATCTATAACTTTGGCATTAAAAAAGATGTCTTTAAGAATCCAGCCGTTACCGTAAGCAAAGCGCATCATTCTACGCATTGCCGATAGTTCCCGGTTGACGGTTGAAATTTTGACGGGTTCGCCGGTTCGCTCCGAAAACTTTTTCAGTCGCCAGCGTTTATAGTCTGAAAGGCTTGCCGTCGTAATTTCGCGGAGCGGACGCCCTCCGAAAAAACTCTGCAAAACATTTAATTGAGCTTTTGCGGTAACGACGGAGCGAACGCCGGATATTTTTCTGCCTTCCGCAAATTCGGCGGGCTGGTAGAAATTCTTTTCGCAGATAACTGCCAAATCATTAAAAGTCATTCGTTCGCCGGTTTGAATTTGCCCGTGCGATTTTTTAACTTCGTCAACCAGCTTATTTCTTAAATCGGTCGCGTCGCCTTTGCGGTCGGCGTGGCGTTCCATATAAGATTTTTTGCCGCGTATTTCATCAAAATACTCGATGCGGACAATCCACTTACCCTTACTTTTCCCTGACTTGCGTTTGAATACTCTGCCTTTAACTTCCATAATCCACACCTCTATTCACACTAAATACGCTGTGTGAATAGAAGTATTGTGAAATAGTATGAAAAGATAGTCAATAAGAAAAGCTGGTTTTACGGGCTATTTGAAGGATTTCTGAAAGTTATTGAAACGACGGGTAATGTGCGGGCTATCGTTTCACACGCGATAGGTCAGCAGTTCAAGTCTGTTAGCGGGCATTTCAAAATAGAAAAAGACGCTCTGAAATTCAGAGCGTCTTTTTTGCCGCTTCGGGTAACTGTTCTATAAAATTTAATTGAATTTAATATTCGGTCTTAAAGAAAAAAACCGGCGGTTTATTTCGGCGTTCATTACCATCGCGGTCGTCTTTTGGTTTGTCTTCTTTTGGCTTATCTTCTTTCGGCTTGCCTTTTTCTCTGCCGACTACTATAACCGGCGGTCTTTCCTTGAGCGGCGGTTTTTTCTCGTCTTTCTGCGCGAATACCGACATCGAAACACAAAAAATAAAAACGGCTGCAAGCGATATTTGTTTAAGGATTTTCATAATAGCTTTTCCTCCTTCTAATTAAATCTCGACGGCATCAGGGAAGGGTAAGAAATATGCCGCCGTTTTATACGCAATACGAATGCCAGAAAGGTTTTCCCTTCGGAAATCAAAGCATTCTTTATAAAAACCGTCTTTCACCCGTTACGATACATCTTCAACGCTTTACGTTTTCCGTCAAATTTACACGAAATCGTAAAACGCTTCAGTCAATTTGGTTAATCGGCAAATACGGCTTCATAAAATATTAATTTACGTTCACATCTGATGAATATTTGCTTAAAAAGTTTATAATTATTTCAAATGAACGACAAAATAAACCAGACATCGGTGCGCCTGAGTCAATTTCTCGTAGTAATCGCTACGGCGGTTGTCGTTTTTGTAAATTATTTGGGCGGAATCGGACGCATAAACGATAAAGCGCCCGACGCTGTTTCCGACAAATACCCGACGCTTTTAACGCCTGCCGATTACGCTTTCAGAATCTGGAGCTTGATTTATATCGGACTGATAATTTTCACCGTTTATCAGGCGCTGCCCGCGCAAAAGGAGAATCCGCGCTTCGGTAAGATTCGACCGCTTTACATTGTAAACTGCGCGGCAAACTGCCTTTGGATTTATCTCTGGAGCTACGAAATGGTTTGGGCTTCTCTCGCCGTCATATTCGTGATGCTCGGCACGCTTGTTTTGATAAATTCCAATCTGCAAAACAAAAACGACCCGGCGGAAACCTGGGCGGCGCGCGTTCCTTTCGGACTGTATTTCGGCTGGATAACGGTTGCGACCGTTCTTAACTTTACCGTCGCGCTCGTTTCGGCGGGCGTTACGGCGTCCGATTTGACAACGAAAATTCTGGCTGTAATTTTAGTTGTTTCGATTGTAATTTTGGGCATTATAATTCGCTTAAAACTTTCGACGGCGGCTTATGCGATTGCAATCGCGTGGGCGCTGACGGCAATCGCCATCAAACACAACATCGAAACGATGCTGATTATTTCGACCGCTTTCGGAGTAATCGCCCTTTTAATCGCGGCAATTTTTCCGCTTGCTCAAGCTCAGGAATCGGCTCGATGAACAACGGAAAAATCTGCGTTTCGGTTTGCGCCGAAACCGCCGAAGAATTTATCGAAAACATCAGGCGCGCCGAAGAATTTGCGGACGTTATCGAACTGCGTTTCGATTGTCTGGAAAAACAGGAATTTGAAACGAGTTTATCCAAAATTCTAGCCCAAGAATACAAAAAGCCTTTGCTGATTACGTTTCGTCCGAAGGAACAAGGCGGAAAACGCGAATTGACCTTGCGCGAACGCATTAAATTCTGGGAATTTCTTTTTTACCAGAACAAACACAAAAATTTATATGTCGATTTTGAATTTGATTTGCATATAATTTTTAATCTTAAATCGACCAAAACGATTTTCTCGTTTCACGATTTTTCCGGCGACACTGACAATTTAACGGCAAATTATAATATTTACCAAACTTTAACGAGCGCCGACATATTAAAATTCGCTGTCCAGACCGACGACATCGCAGATTCGCTGGAAGTCTGGGCATTACTCGAAAAAGCCGAATCGGATAACAAACAAATCGTTCCAATCGCAATGGGCGAAGCCGGAAAATGGACGCGGATTTTAGGTTTGGCGTTTGGCGCGCCGCTCACTTACGCCGCGCTCGATGCCGGACGCGAAACCGCTCCCGGACAAATCACGGCGCGTGAAATAATGGAAGTTTACCGCGTCAAAGAATTAAACAAAAATACAGAGATTTACGGCGTCGTCGGCAATCCGGTTTCCCATTCTTTGTCGCCGCAAATGCACAACGAAGCATTTAAGTTTCACGATTTAAACGCCGTCTATATTCCGTTTGAAGTAAAAAACCTTGACGAATTTATAAAGCGAATGGTTCGCAAAGAGTCGCGCGAAATCAATTGGAATATAAAGGGTTTTTCCGTTACGATTCCGCACAAACAGTCGATAATCAAACATTTAGACGCAATTGACGAAACGGCGTTAAAAATCGGCGCGGTCAACACTGTAAAAATCGAAAACGGCAAACTTTACGGTTTTAACACCGATACGAATGGTTTTATTGAGCCTTTAAAGACTGCTTACGGCGATTTAAAAAATGTAAAAGTCGCAATTTTAGGCAGCGGCGGCGCGGCGCGAGCGGCGATTTACGCGCTTAAAAATGAAGGCGCGATTGTTACGATTTTCGCGCGAAATCTTGAAAAAGCGGAAAGTCTGGCAAAAGAATTTGAAATTGAATTGAAAGAACTCCCGAAAACCGGAAACCAAACATCGAAAGCCGATTTTAACCATTTCGATATTGTCGTCAACGCGACGCCTTTAGGCACGAAAGGCGCGCTCGAAAACGAAACGCCGCTGCTTGCCGAGCAAATGGAAAACGTTAAATTGGTCTACGACTTAGTTTATAATCCGTTTGAAACAAAATTTATCGGCGAAGCGCGAAAAGCGTTTGTTCCGACAATCGGCGGCTTGGCAATGCTCGTCGCACAGGGAATGAAGCAATTTGAAATCTGGACGGGCAAAACCGCGCCGATGCGCGAGATGAGCGCCGCCGCTTTGAGAAAATTGAAACAGACGCGAATAACTTGATTATGAAATTGAGAATAGAAACTTTTTAAATGAACGAAAGATACAGCCGCCAAATTTTATTCCGCGAAATCGGCGCGGGCGGGCAGGAAAAACTTTTGAATTCGAGAGTTTTGCTCGTCGGCTGCGGCGCGCTCGGCGCGTCTCACGCCGAAATGCTGGCGCGCGCCGGCGTCGGAAAAATTCGTATCGTCGACCGTGATTTCGTCGAGTTCACAAACTTGCAGCGGCAAACTTTATACGGCGAAAGCGACGCTCGAAACAGATTGCCGAAAGCCGTCGCCGCGCAAAAACGGCTTGCCGAAATCAATTCCGACATAGAAATCGAGCCGATTGTCGCCGACGTTAATCGCTCAAACATCGAAGATTTTATAAAAGACTGCGATTTGATTTTGGACGGAACGGATAATTTTCAAACGCGTTATCTGGTCAACGACGCTTGCGTAAAGCACGACAAAATCTGGATTTACGGCGCGGCGGTTTCCGGCTACGGCGCGACGATGACGATTATTCCGCGTCGGACGCCGTGCCTGCGCTGTATTTTTGAAGAAATGCCCGGCGCGGCGAGCGCGCCGACGTGCGACACGGCGGGCGTTATTATGCCGATAATATCGACGGTTTCCGCCGTTCAGGTTACGGAAGCGCTCAAGATTTTGACCGGAAATTTAGGCAGTCTGCACCGAAGTTTGATGCAAATCGACATCTGGCAAAACGATTGGCGAAAAATCAAATTATTCGAGCCGAATGCGGACTGCGAAACGTGCGCCAAACGAAACTACACGCTTCTCGACGGCGAAAATCAAGAGCTTTTTACGACGCTCTGCGGGCGCGATGCCATTCAGATTCTACCGCCGAACCGGACACAGTTGGATTTACCGAAACTCGCCGAAACTCTCGCGGGCATCGCCGATGTCAAACAAAACGAATATTTAATCCGATTGAATGTTGACGACTGCGAATTAACGATTTTCCGGGACGCGCGTGCCATCGTTCGCGGAACGGACGATTCGGCAAAGGCGCGTTCGATTTACGCGAAATATATCGGCAGTTAAATTTTTGCAAATATAACGAAACGTTCAGCTTTTGCTTTCAAAAACTTTCGGCGCGACCAGAATCGTTTTAAAGCTCGACAGGCTGACAAGTCCCGGATTTGCGCCTTTCGGCTTGTTGATAAATTTTTTCTGCGTGTAGTTGACGGCGACTTTCGACTGCGTTTTCGCTCCACTGAAAAAAGCGGCGATTTCGGCGGCTTCGAGCAGAGTTTTCTGCGGTATTTCCTGCCGGTTCGGATTTCTGACGACGACGTGCGAGCCTGGATAATCGGCGGCGTGAAGCCATAAATCTAAGGATTTAGCTATCCGAAACGTCAGAAAGTCATTATCTTTCGCCGCTTTGCCGACAAGTATTTCAAAACCGTCCGAAGACTTGTAACGCCGAGCGCCGCCGAAACTTTCCGCCGGTCTTTCCTTAATTTTAACGGCGAGCTTTTCCGGCTTTTCGTCCAGAAATTCGGCGACAATATTTTCGTCTTTTTCATCGACGGCTTTATCGAGACGTTCTTTTTGCGCCTTTAGACTTTCGACTTCGGATTTGGAAACAGTCAGACGTTTTGAAATTTCTTCGAGCGCGTTTCTCGCTTTCGTGTAACGCTTGAAAAACTTTTCCGCCGCGTGCTGGAGCGTTGCGTTTTCGTCAACTTCGATTTCAACCGTCGGCGTGTTTTCGTCGTAATAATCGGTTACGAAAACTTTATTGCCAGCGCGCTTTGCATTGGCGATATTCGCCAGCAGTAAATCGCCGAGACGTTTCCAGTTTTGCGCGTCGCCGTGATTTTCAAGGTCTTTTTCGAGTTTTTTGATTAGTTTTTCGCGCTTTGAAATTTCCTGTCTGAGTTTCGTTTGCGCCGCCTGAGCTTTGACGCGAAATTTTTTCTCGATTTCCTTTTCCAGCGAATCGGCGTCGAGCGCTTCGGACAAAGTGGAAAATTCGCCCCGCGGAAAACTTTCGGCGTCTTCGCGTTTGCGTGTTTCCGCCGTTTGAAACGTCGGCGGCTGGTATCGGCTGGCGATTTCCTGTCCACTTCCGAACGTGTCGCGGCAAGCGTCGAGAACGAAATCTTTGTCGTCGAGCAGAAAAAGATTTGCCGAGCGTCCGGTTAATTGAGCGACGAGCGTGTAATTTTCGACTTGCCCGATTTCGCTTCGAGCGAGGAAAAAAAAGCGCAGAATTCTTTCATTTTCGATTTTTTCGATTTTTTCCAGAACGGCGTTCGCCAGTCTTTTTCGTAAAAATAATACGAATGAAGACGTAGTTCCCGTCTGCTTTTCCAAATCGCGCAAACGTCGCTTTATCAGGTAAATCGCGGGCGCGGAAGGCTCGACGCTGACAAATAAGTAACTTGAATCATTCAGACGGAAATCAATCGCCAGGCGAAATCGCGCCAGTGTAAAAATTTTGCCGAACTTTTGTCCGGTTAAAACGGATTCGAGTTCGGCACAAAGTTTTTCTAAAGTTTTTTCGTTCACGGACGAGTTCAGGCTTGAAGTTTCCGATTGTCGATTTTAACGAGAAATCTTTCTAGTTTTCCTTGACAACCATTGTTCCCGAAATCAAATCGTGCGCGGCGCGCTTTTCCGGGTTGAAAAGCATCGTTAAAAAACCGACACCGCCGAAGACGAGCGACAAAATATAAATTGCCGAACTGACCGCCGACTGATGCAGCGTCGGGTAATTTTCGCCGTCGATGTCAACGACTTCGAGCGAAAAGATACGCATTCCGAAAGTTCTGCCGTAAAACCCGATTGTCGTCGTCAGGTAGACGAACATTACGATTGAACAGGTTGCCAGAAACGCCAGAAATCCCGTAAATGTGAACCAGTCGCCGCCGGTCATCATAAACGGCGCGAGCAGAAATAAGCTGACAAATCCGCCGATTATCAAATCGAAAAGCGCGGCGTTAAAACGCATCGCGAACGGCGCGCCGTCTTCAAATTCTTCAAAATGTTCTTCATTCGCGGCGATTTCTTTCGGTTCTGGCGATTTGATTTCGGCTCGCTTTATTTCTAAGTTTTTAGCTTCGTCGACCGGCGGCGTTTTGACTATTTTGGCAAAACCCGTCGAAATTTTAACGGGCGCGTAAAGCGGCGGCAGTTTGTTCGTGTTCAAATCTTCGCTGTCGTTTTTGACCGGCGCGGCGAGTTTCGGTTTGTCGGCAAAATTAACCGGCGCGTTCGGTTCAATTGTTTTCGTTTCTGTTTTCGCTTCCGTTTTTGCTTCTATATTTAATTCGGCTTCCGTTTGCTTGGAAGCGATGTAGAATGGAAAATTTTTATTTGCCGGGCGCGGCGGCTCGGCAATTGGTTCGACGATTATTTGTGGTTCTTCGACAAGAAATTGTTGACGCGATTTTTCGATGCGGGCAAGCGCGCTGCTAAGAGTCGGATTTTTGACGCGCGCCGGGTTTTTTTCTTCAATCGCATCGATTTTAAGCGCGTTCGCGCCGCTGGTTGCCGGTTTCGACTGGCGCGCCGGAGCGGATTTAATCGGCCGTTCCTTTTGCTGATTTTCACGGTCATTGCGCTGGCGAACGGTATTTTGCAGTTGCAGACGCCATTCGGGAACGGACGAGTTTTTGCTGTGGAATTCAACCAGAGTCGGGCTTGTCGGTTTTGAAGCGAGTTCCGAAGTCGCCGACTTTTCAAAAGTGATAGACGAATTTTTCAATGATTCGGAAACAGCCGGAACGTTTTTGGCAGATTCGGAAACCGGCGGCAAAGGTTGATTCGTCGTTTCCCGAAGCGGCGCGGGCGGCGAATTTAAATTGCCCGACGGCGAAGCGGCTTCTTTGACCTCCGCGTTTTCGATTCTTTTTAATCGTTGTGAAATCGATACTTTCGACAAAAGCTCGGCTCTGACCGAATCGTTCATCATCGCGCCGCAGCTCGGACAAATCGATAAATTAAAAGCGTTATTTCTATTGCAAACGGGACAATTCATAATTTTGAAAGAATCGACAAAAAAAATTGCAGGATTTAAGAAAAAATCGAAATGTGTAAACTGTGCAGATATTATCAGAACTTACTTTAACCAGTCAATAGTAAATGACAGCGAAATAAGAGATTTTTAGATTTTGAACTTTCGGTTATAAAAACAAATTAAAAATCCGAAATTTACAGGCGCTGTCTGCCCGCAAAACCTGTCTCCAAATCGTGCCACCATTCGATTTCGTCGCCTTCGCCTAATTGCCAGCACAGAAGAACGACGCGCCCGTCGCGCATACACGGAAAATCGATTAACCCGCGCGAATAATCTTTCAACTGAATGCCCGATTCGTGCAGCTCGGTCGTTATTTTGCCGACTTCATAAAGCGATTTGACGTAAACCGAACCGCTCTCGAAACCGCCGCCGCCAAGCGCCGCCGAAGTTGCCGCCGCTTTTACCGCCTCGCGCAGAGAGGCGAGCCGCTCGTAATGCGCCTTGATGCTTTCGAGTCTCCGGCGCACTTCGGGCAGCAATTCATTAGCTTCGTCAACGGTAAAAAGTTTCATCTCTCGTCTCTGACGCGCACCAAATCGGAAAAGTTATCTTCCGTTTCGTCTTCGGTATAGCTCGGCTCGAAACGAATTTTAGCGGGCATTTGCGGAAAATTTTCGGCATTATCGCGTCCCAGCATATCGCGCGGCAATTCTTCGGGCGGAACGAATGACGGTATTTCATAGCTTTCGCCCTGTGAAATATCTTTGCGGACAAGCTCGGCAATATCGCCCAAATCGATAAAAAAATCGGCAACGTCAATCAGGCGCGGCGCAGTGTTGGAACGAAAACCGGCGACTTCGACGCGGCAGCCTTTATAAGCGACGGCGTTGAGCGCGTAGACGAAATCTTCGTCGCCCGAAACCAGCACCGCCGTGTCGTATCTGCCCGCCAAGGACAACATATCGACGGCGATTTCGACATCGAGATTGGCTTTGCGCGTTCCGTCGTAAAAAGTTTTCAGCTCTTTTTGAATAACCCGAAAACCGTTGCGCCGCATCCAGAGCAAAAATCCCTGCTGCCGTTCAGCGCCGGCATCGACGCCGGTATAGAAAAAAGCGCGAAGCAGTCTGCCGTCGCCTAAAAGCACGCGGAGAAGTTTGTTGTAATCGATGTCTATGTTGTGAAAACGGGCGGCGTGAAAAAGATTGTTTCCGTCAATAAAAACCGCCACGCGCCCGCGATGTCCGAACCGCCAGGACGAATTGGTCGCCATATCAAACTGCATTTATTAAACCTTCTGTATAAAAAAATTTCTGATAATCGATACGGCAATTGAAATCGGCGAAAAACGAAATTATAAAAGATTCTTAAATTAGATAATGACAAAATTCAATGTATAATTTTCAAAAAAATAGCGGATTTTTAACTGTCTGAAAATTAGAGTTCCCGCAAAATACGGATAAAAAACAGGTTAAATTATTTTCGTTTTTCTGAAAAGACAACTGCCGTCTAATATTTATAATAAGTAACTTAATAGTGTGCCTGCTCGCTCATAAATCGGTCAAGCGAAAGATATATAAAGGATAACCGCATTTCATCGTATAATCAAAAACTATGGAAAAAAAGACGGAAGAAACGATTTCCGGCGAGTTTTCCGGCAATTTGCCCGTTCAGACTGAAAATCCGGCGTTCGCGCCCGATGAAATGCTCGGATGCGGCAAATGCGGTCGGACGAATCCGCCGACGCGCTCGAAATGTTTATACTGCGGCGCGGCGCTTTCCGTCTCCGACGAACAGGGCAAGTTTTTCAAACCGAATTTGCGCCGACTTGAAATATGGGAAAAAGGTTTTAATCTGATTCTTTCGAGCAATTCGGAAAAAATCGAAGAATCGAAGCTCGCGGAAATTTCTTCGATGCTGAAATTGGAAAACGAAGTTTTGCGCGAAATTCTGGCGTCAGGCGAATCGCTGCCGCTTGCGCGAATCGAAACCGGAAAAGAAGCCGAAATCGTTCAAAAACGATTGGGCGAATCGGGCGTTGAAACTATAATTCTGCCGGACGAAAATTTGAATTTGAATAAACCGCCGCGCCGACTTCGCGCGATGGATTTTTGGGAAGACCGTTTGATTTTGATACTTTTCAACTCGGACGAAATCGCCGAAATCGAGTGGGAAGATGTTTGTTTGATTGTAACGGGCGCGATTTTCGAGCGAAAAGTCGAAGCGACTGAAACGCGAAGCAAAAAAGGCGAAAATAAATTACTGGAAACGAACGAAACCGCTTCGGACGAAAGTTTGTTCGATATTTACTCGAAGGAAGACCGAATCGGTTACAGAATCGCGCAAAACGGTTTTGATTTTTCGTGTCTCGGCGCTCGAAAAAGTCTTTTAGCCGTCGAGAATATCAAAAAACTGGCTGCCGAATTGTCGAATCGAGCGCCCGAAGCCGAAACGATTGAAAATTATCTGCAAGTTCGCCCGCTTCTGGGAAACGTCTGGCAAGTCGAAGAAAGAATTGATTCGCAGGGTTTGAAGCGGCAAAGTTTCGGCAGTTTTAATCTCGGAAACGTAACGACGGTCAACAATTCCGCTCAATTTACAAAATATTCGAGGCTTCAGCGGCATCTCAAATGAAAAATTCAAAATTCAAGAAACAGGATTCAAAATTTAAGAGCGAAGATTCAAGATTCAAAAATCAGAGTTCCGGTTCGACAGTTGAAAATTCGAGAACGAAATTTGATGACCGAAAACCTAAATTTGAAAACCGCAAAACAAACGAGTCGCCGACTGCAAATAATCCGGCTTCTATTTTCGGAGTTTCGCCGGTTTTAGAAGCACTGCGGGCGCAAAATCGGCGCATTGAAAAAATCTTAATCGCCGACGGCGCGCACGAAAAACGACTGCGCGAAATTCTGACTTTAGCCAGAGAAAACGGCGTTCCGTTTCAAAAAGTTCCGCGTCCGAATCTGGCGAAATTCACCGGCGAAGCGGTTAATCATCAAGGCGTCGTCGCCTTTGTCGCGTCGGCGGATTACGTCGCGGCGGAAACGCTTTTCGATGAAATCACGGGCAAAGAAAATTCTTTAACCGTGATTCTCGACGGCGTTGAAGACCCGAGAAATCTCGGCGCGATTTTAAGAACAGTCGAATGCGCCGCCGCCGACGGCGTTTTTATTCCCGAACGCCGCGCCGTCGGTTTGAACGAAACGGTGGCGAAATCTTCGGCGGGCGCAACCGAATATGTTAAAGTGGCGAAAGTCGCTAACATCAACCGTTTGATTAATGATTTGAAAGAAAAAAATGTCTGGGTCGTCGGAACGAGCGCCGACGCCGAAACCGATTATACCGATTGGGATTGGACGCGTTCTTCGGCGCTCGTTCTGGGCGGCGAAGGAAAAGGCTTGCATCGTCTGACGGCAGAGAAATGCGACGTTCTGGTAAAAATTCCGCTGCTCGGTAAAATAGAATCGCTGAACGTTTCGGTCGCCTGCGGCGTAATACTTTTTGAAGCAAATCGACAAAGGAAAAAATCAATGATGAACAGTGAATGATGAATAATGAACGGTTAGTATTTGCTTTTCATTCATCATTTATCGTTCATTACTTAAAAACTTAAAAATTATGTTTTGTCCAAAATGCGGAACGCAAAATCCCGACAACGGAAAATTCTGCCGCACCTGCGGAACAGATTTGGCGACTGTTTCCGACGCTTTAGCTGGAAAACAAATCAACAAAACGGCGAATTTCGGAATGATGCAGCCGATACAGCCGATACAATTGCGGAACGCGAAAGGCAAACCCGTGAGTTGGGAAAGCGCGATTGTAAAACTTTTTACAGGGTTGGCATTTTTAATCGTCTCACTGATTTTGAGCTTTTCGCAAATGGGCAGAGGCTGGTGGTTCTGGATGCTGATTCCGGCTTTTTCGGTTCTCGGCGGCGGCGTCGCGCAAATCGTTCAGCTTAAAAAAACCGCTTCGGCTAATCAATTTCAAATGCTGGAAAACGAAAATCCGCAGTTGAATCAAGCTGATTTTGAGCGCGTCGAGGAACTCGTAAACGCGGGCAGAAAAATCGAAGCGATTAAACTTTACCGTGAAGTTTCCGGTCGCGGTTTGAAGGAAGCAAAAGACGCGATAGAGCGAATCGAAGGCGGTCGAATGTATATTGATTCGCCGATTCAGACGGAAAATCGATACAATAATCCGCAAAAATCAATCTACGATACGGGCGAATTTCCCGCCGTGCCGAGCGTAACCGAAGGCACAACCAGACATCTCGAAATCAACAACGAAGGCGAGACGATGACTTTGCCGCCGAACAATAAATAATCGTGTAAACTTTTATAACACTTAACTTTATACAATTATTTGTCATTATTTTCTCACCGTAATACTGCTGCTTCCGACATTTCCGTTGACATCGAAAACACGTAGAGAAATCGTATATTCGCCGCCGGTTTTGACCGGAATTTCAATCGTGTAGCGTTCCCGTTTCGCGTCGGAAATTCCGTCGGCGGCGAAAACGGTTTCCCAGTCGCCGCCGTTGACACTGTATTCGGCGCGGGTCAAAAAACTCGCCGCGTCGCCCGCTTCAAACGAGGCGCGCGCCGTATCAGCGTTTATTTGCGGCGCGCCGACAGCGGAAACAGTCGGCGGCGTGCCGTCAATTTCAACCGCTTCGCTTAAACGCTCGCCTGAAAGACTCAAATTAACCGGATTTGACGGCGAATCTCTTGCTGAAACTTTGAAAATATACTGCCCGTCGGTCAAAGCCGCGCCGTCAATCGTAAAGAAATTTTCGCGTAGATTCAGGCGCAGCGGTTTGAACGCCGATTCGTTCGTCCGGCGGAAATAAAGGTCGTATTCGAGACGGTCGCCGTTGCGGTCTTCGGCTGTCCATTGCAGGGCGCGAGCGCCGCGCTGATACGCGCGGCGTGGCGGAATAACGACGTTCTGCAAACCGAAAAGCGTGATGTCTAGACCGGAATTTTCGATGTTCGGGTCAATCTGAATCGGCGGATTCGACAGCAAACCGACGCCGGTCGGCAACACCTGAATCGAGAGGATTTCCGGCGCGATATTGCGTCCGAGATACGAAACGTTTACTTCGTTAAGCGTTGTCGCCGCGCCCGTCTGACTTTTCAAAATCGCCCGCCATTGCAAATATTGCGCTTTCGGGCTGTTAATCTGCCCGCCGTTTTTATCCGAGTAATTCGCGCTCCACGCGCTCCACGTTTCGTTCGGTTCGTCGGTGTTGCCGCTTCGTGTTTCAAGCGCGACGTTTCCGTTTGAGCGCCACCAGATTCTGCCCCACGCGGCGCTCGTTTTGGCGTCTAAAACAGTCGATTCGTAAGTTCCTTCGGTTTCGCTTTCCGCGCCGAAACGATAGAGTTTGCCTTGATTGCTCGAAGCTGCGAAAATCTGACTGCCTTGATTTAGAAGCGTCGAGATTTGTCCTTCGTCCGACTGCAAAAGCAAAGTTTCGCGCCCGTCATTCGTAACCGAATAAATTCTGCCCTTGTCGGATGTTCCCAATATCGCGCCGTTCTCGTTCGGATTGGCGGAGATTGAAAACGCCGTTACGGTTGACGAATTCCAGATAACGTCGTTTCCGCCGTCGGGCAAAATTCGATAGACGGCGGATTTTGCGGTCGTTAAATCGTAGCGGCTTTTTTGCGGCGGCGCGGCGGTCGGCATTTCGGTCGAGGTAATAACAGCCGTTACAGTCGCGCCGTCGGCGGTTGTTCCGGTAACAGTTCCGGTGTTGGCTTTCGACGCGGACGCCGTATCGCTTAAAGCCAGCGCGTAAATCGAGCCGTCGGCGGCAACCGCGATGTCGTGAATTTCCCTGAGAGGCGAATCGAGCAGCGCGAACGGTTTGCCGTCCGGCGCAAAGCGCAAAACCAAACCGCTGCCGTCCGTTCCGGCGTAGAGATTATCCTGTTTGTCGTGCGCCAGCGAGATGATGTGCGTTTCGCTCGTATCGAACAGCAGGGACGTTTCCGGTTTGGCGTTCGCCGTTCTGACTTTATAGATTCTGCCGTTTTCGCCCGTCCCGACTGCAAGACTGCCGTCGTTCATCGCTTCCAGAGACCAGATATATTTTTCTTTCGGCTCGAAATAAACTTCGACGTTTCCGTTTGCCGAAACGCGATAAACTTTGCCGTCGGGCGACGTTCCGGCGTAAAGCTCGCCCGCTTTTCCGATTGCCAGAGCGGACACATTCAACTCGTTTGTGTCGGCGAAAAGTGCGCCTTTTCCCGATGAATCGACTTTATAAATTTTACCGTCGCCGCCCGTTCCCAAAAAGACATTTCTCGCCGCGTCCGCCGCGCTTGACCAGACGTAGGATTGTTCGGTGTTGAACATCGGCGACAGGCGCGGCGCGAGTCTGATTTCGCCGGTTTCGGCTACGGAAACGCCGCGCGCTTCGCCCTTTAAGACTTCGGCGCGCGTGTCGATTGTCCAGATTTTCGGCTCGACGGCAAATGCGGTAAATGAAGCGGTTAAAACAAATAAAACGGCGGCGGCAAATGATTTCTTCATTAAATTCAGATTGCGAAATGCAAAAATAAAACACAGACATTTTGGATTCTGTCTGTGTTCATACGCGAAAAAGACGCGATTGGTTTTACGAATTTTCAAAGACTTTGATAAATGTAAATTAAACGATTTTTTTATTGCTGGTTGACGACCTTTTCGACTTTTTCCTTCATCTGAGCGACAACTCTGGGTCCGCCGCCGGTGAAAACGCCGGTTAGTTTGCCTTCGCGGTTGATAAGAATAGTTTGCGGAATGCCCGACATCCGGCTGACTTTGACAAATTCGTCGAATAGTTTTTCGTCGGCGTATCCGAGCTGGTAATTTAGTTTTTTCTTTTCGGCAAAGTTTTTTATATTCTCTGCCGGTTCTTCCTCGCCTTCGTCGTTGCCGATGTTTAAGCCGACGATTTGAAAATCTTTGTCCTTAAATTTATCCTGCATTTCGATTAAATGCGGCATTTCGGCGACGCACGGCACGCACCAGATTCCCCATAAATTAACCAGAACAACTTTGCCCCTTTTATCTTCGAGCTTGAACGCGCCGCCGTTCACGTCCTTTATTTCAGCCTGCATAATACCGGCGGGCGCGGGCGGATAATCATTTTTAGCGGCAGAGTTAGCGGCGGAATTGGTAACGGAAGTTGTATTCTCCGCCGTATCCTTTTGCGTATTCGAGTTTGAACACGCGGAGAAACCGGACAGCGCAATGCTTAAAACGACAAAAACGGCGGCATTCTTAAATAAATTTTTCATTAAACCTCTTTCGATAAATTTTCGCCGACGCGTTCGGGCGGCAATAACGGATGTAAAAAGATTATCACTAAAGCGGAACGTTTTAAAACAGGAAACCGTGCAGGCGCGCAAAGACACCTGCCCGACGGTTTCAAAGATTCAGGACTTTCTCAAATTTGAAAAGCGTCATTGTCGGAGCGCGGGCATCCTGCCCGCTCTTGAACGCCGGAGCGTCCGCAAAAGTTTAGATAAAAATCAACATTGAACTTTATCGGGCTTACTTTAGATTGCTCGCGCAATCTTTGCGGGCAAGATGCCCGCGCTCCCGGTGAGAAAGTCCTGAGATTTTTAATTGCGGAGCGGAAAATCGTTATCGTTCGTAAATCTGATTTTTTAAATCGCGCCGTATTTTCAAACGATTTCCTAAAAGTTCTGATTCGGCTCGAAGCTGTATAAAATAGTGTGCAGGTCGCCTTTGACGCCGACATCTTCGATGCTTTTGACATCCGGCGAGAGCGATGTCGCCAGCATCGTCAGCACGTAGCCGTTTTTCATACCGTTGCGCGCGGCGGGAATGAACAGGCGTCTGCCCCACAGCTTTATATTTTCGCCTTTGGCGGTTTTGCCCGCGCCCTGAAAATTGACTTCGTAAGCGCGCCAGCCGTTATTGACCGTTTTCTCGCCCTGGGAAACCGTTTTATAATTCGGAACAATCGATTTTAAAGTGTTATTGGTTTCCTTAACCAGCGCGGGAAAAAGCTCTTTGTCGGCTTTAAAAGTTCCTTTGCTGTCGTAATAACTGACGAGCATCTGTTCGATTGGCGTTCCGGTCGCGGCGTTTTTCGAGATGTCCAAAAAGTTGTTTTTGGCATCGTTTCGCTTCCAGTCTTTCGGATAATAAAGCGAAAAACCGAGAAAATTTTTCGCCGTTTCGCTTTTCAGAGCCTGTTTTGAATTCTCGAAATAAACCGAATCGGGCGGCGGCGGAAGCGCGCGCGACGGCGGCGGCGATTCGATTTCGTCGATTACCGGCGACGCCTGTTGAAGCGTGATATTTTCTTCTTTCGGCGCAGCGGGCGGCGTCTGGACAAATGCCGCGTCGTTCGGGCGATTATAAGCGTAATATCCTAAACCGAGCGCCGACAAAAGAACAATTGCGCCGAGCGCCGCCGCAGTTGCCCACTTTTTCCGGGCGTTCGGCAGACGCTCCGGCGAGCGCTTTTCCCAAGCCGAATCGGTAGTCGCCTTTACGCGGGCGGCAGCTTCACTATCGACGGCTAAAACGGGCGAATCAGCTGTATTGCCGTCAACAATCGTTAAAGATTCGGTTTCCGGTAAAGGCATTTGCGCCTGAGCGATTAAAGGAGCTGTTTCAGATTCTGAAAAGTGTTCAGGCGCTTCCGGCTTTTGGTTAATCTTAATTTCTTCAATATCTTCGACATTTTCCGTATCGTTTTCCCAAAGCGCGTTGGTCGTAACGGCGTTAAAAAACGCGTCGCCGAAATCGCGCGCTTTCGGGTAGCGCGCCGACGGATTAAACGCCAGCGCTTTTTCCAGAATTTCATCGACCGTCCGGCTGATGTCGAGCCGCAGATTAGTCGGCAGCAAAGTTAAACCTTCACGCTGTGATTTAAGTAATTTGCCGGGCGTCGAAGCGTTAAACGGCAGACGGTTGGTCAGCATCTGATACGCGATAACCGCCAGCGAATAAACGTCGCCGGCAATGGTCGCCGTTTTTCCTTCGATTTGTTCGGGCGCTTTGTAAGCCGGACTTTCCCGTTGAGTCTTTCCTTTCGAGACGCCGAAACCGGTCAATTTCACCTGTTCGGCTCCGTTTTCCGAAACGGGCAGAATAATATTTTCCGGCTCAAGACCGCGATGCAGTATGCCGTTCTGATGCGCCGCGCTCAGGGCGTAAGACGCTTGCCGGACGATTCGAGCCGCGCGCAGGACATTAAATTGCCCGCTCTGACCGAGCATATCTTTAACCGATTTGCCCTCGACGTATTCGGTGATAACAAACGGGTTGCCTTCCGGCAGCTCGCCCGAATCGATAACGCTCGCCGCGTTCGGATGATTGAAATGCGAAAGCGAAACGCGCTCCTCGGCAAAAATCCTGTTGGTAGAATGGTCGTCGCCGTCTTCGTCCATTAAAACGCGAACCAAAACCTTTTTGCCGTCGCCGATTTTGTCCTGCGCCAGATAATCGATGCTCGATTCGCTCTGCCTGATTTTTTCGGTTATGCGATATCGTCCTTTTATTGTTTGACCGACGAGGGCGCTTGTATTCTTCGGCGTCAGAGCGGCTCTGCCGGTCGGATTCGTTTTCCGGTCGCCGAGATGCGCCTGGCTGTTCGGTATCTCGTCCGGTCGAACGATGCGCGGCAGAGGCTTTTGAACCGGCAGCTCGAAAGGCTTTTGAATCGGCTGAGCGATTGTTTTTCTAACCGGCGGCTGAGTTTCGGTCGGCAATTTATTTTCGATTATACCGCCGGATTTCGATTCGTCTTTTTTGAAAATCCGGCTCGCCGCCGGCGGGCGAAAAGCCGTCGGCGCGGATTTATTCGATTTGTTATTTTCGGATGCGGGCGCGGCTGAAAATTTATCCGCCGTTTCGCTCTCTACAGCGGCGGCGCGACTTAAAACATTAGCGAAAACGCCGCCTGTCTGATTAAACGCATTGCCGGCGGACAGTCTCGGCAGCAGCCTTGTTTCGTCTTCTACGCAAAATCTCTGCGTTCCTTCTTCGTATGTTCGCTGGCATTTCGGGCAATAAAGCATAATATTCTCAGCTTCTCCGGCAGATATTTAATTTTAATATTACGAGTTTCCGCATCAGAGCGCGTAAAATCAATTGTTTCGCGCTCCGGCTAATTTGTCCGCCAAAAGCGTTTTTTCGGCGTCGAGCAAAACGGCTTGCTGATAGACGCGGGCGGCGTCCTTCTTTTTCCCGACGCGCAGAAAACCATCGCCGACCTGCTCAAAATCCTGCGCGAGCCGTTTCTTCTCGTTTGCCGAAACCATTTTCAGAGCCTTCATCAGATATTTCTCCGCGTCGTAAAACTTTTCGCGGCGCAGAAAAAGCGAGCCTAAAAGCGAATATGAAACAAACGAATTCGGGCTGACATCGGCGCTTTTTTTCAGGACTTTTTCGGCTTCCTCGAAACTGCCGCGCGTGGTCAGAGCGCGACCGAGCAGATTAAGCGCGGTCGGATTTTTCGGGTCTTGCCGCAGCGACTGGCGCAGAAGCTGTTCGGATTCGAGATAGCGCTGCTGCGACTGCATCACGTCCGCCACCAGAATCATCGTCGGAACGTCGGCGGCAAGCTGAATCGCTTTTTGATAAGCGGCGACGGATTCGTCGTTCAAACCCTTGCGCCTGAGAAGCCTGCCGAGATGCGCGTAGGCGAGCGCGAAATTCGGTTCAAGCTCGATGGCTTTGCGGTATACGAACTGCGTTTCGCCGCCGATTATGCCGCGCAGTTCGAGCGCCGCGCCCAGTTGGTCAAAGGCGACGGCGCTGGTCGGGTCGATAGCTATCGCCTGCCGCGCTTTGTCTTCGGCTTCGGCGTATCTGTCCGCCAGATTCGTATCGTTAACCGGCTTCGTCAAGACAAAACTAAGCGCGATATAGGCTTCCGGGCTGGTCGGCTCAAGCTGAATAGCGGCTCGGTAAGCACGCTCGGCTTCTTCCCAGCGCTGCTGGTCGCTGTAGAGATTTCCCAGACCGTAGACGGCGCGTGAATCTTTTGTCGCCAGACTTTGAGCGCGCAGGTAAGCGCCTTCGGCTTTGACGTATTCGCGGGCGTCGCGGGCGGCGTTGCCTTCTTCGATAGCTTTCTCAAAAAGTTCGTTATAGACCGGCGGAGCGGGCGCAACCGGCTGTTTGACAACGATGGCGACAGCATCGAGCGGTTCGGTTTTCGCCGTCCGTTTGGAAGAATCTTTCCTGCCGGAAATAACCGGCTTTTTAGCCGCTGCGGGCGAACCGTTTTTAATTTTCTTAACTGCGGCGGCGGTTTTCGCCGAGTTTGCTCCGGCGTTTTTCCGCGCCGATAAAGCGTCGGTTTTAGATTTGGTTTTTGAAACGGTTTTCCTGTCCGCCGCGCTTGCCGACTGATTTTTCGCCGGCGCGGTCTTCTTCGCCGTCGTCGTTTTCTTCGGCGCGATTTTCGTTTCCTTTGTTTTCGGATTCGGCGCGTTAAAAAGCGAGTTGCTGCTTCCCAAATCCTGCGCCTGAATATTTGCCGCCGTTAAAACAAAAAACGCCGCCAAAACGTATACGTAAATCATTCTGTTTACAAGCATAAAAATTTTAAAACTCAAATAACCGAACTTGTCGCGCCGCTTTATCTTAACAAATGTCCGGGCGCTTCAAAAGCGAATTTGCCGCCGAATGATAGCCAGTTCTAATAAGCCCGAAATTCCAATAAACAAAGCAATCAAAGACAAAACGGAATCACGAAAAATCCCGGTCGAACAACCGGATAAGCTCGGAGACTTCCGGCTTCAGGCAAAATTTCTTAATTCGGGGGTTTGATGATTTTCGATTGCTATTTGATTTTAATTACTTTATAGACGGCAATCAAGGTCATAATGCGTTACCCGACAGATTCTTATAAGTAAGGCGTAATTCCGGCGGAAGATTTTACTGTAATCGCGGCAAAAGTAACTTTTCGCTTTTCACCGATGATTATCAAAAAGACCACCAGCCCCGCACGAATTGAGTTGTAAATAGTGATAAATACAATATTGACCAGACGATAAAAAGCACGTTTGCCCACCAGTTTTTCGCCGCCGTAAGAGCCATCAGAATAAAAAGCGGAAACAAAATGAGCGTGTAGCGCGGAACGCTCAAAACAAACGAGGTGCTGACAAAGAGAAGCCAGTTTCCCGCCATCCAGACCCGGTAAGAATTACGCAGGTTTCTCCATCCGGCGACAATTGCAAACAACCCGACGGCAACGAAAAGCAATTCCTGAAAACCGCTCATTATAACGTCGGACGGATTTCGGTAAAAAATGGATTTCCAGGTTTCCATTATACCGTGCCACGGAAACCTCAGATACTTTTGCCAATGCTCGCGCTGGTAAACAAGAAACATCGTGGCGTCGCCCGTAATGTAATAATTTAGAGCCAGGTAAGCGGCAAAACCAGCCGGTATCAACATTAGGCAGAGCCATTTCGGGTTGAAAATCTTTGTCTTGCGGTATTCTTCGCGCATTTCAAAAACGAGCGCGGGAAATAAAATCAACCCGTTAATGCGCGTCAGACAAGCCAGCGCGCCCAGAATTCCGACTAGAATCCAGCTTCTTCTGCGGGCGGCGAGAAAACACCCGACGGCTAAAGCCAGAAAAAGACTTTCCGTATATGGAATGTGCAGAAAGAAAGCGGTCGGAAAGATAAACAGGAACAAAACGGAAAACTGCGCGATTTTTTCCGAATAATCCATTTTCACCAGTTCCCGGAAAACAAGACCGAGCGCAACCGAGGCGATGCCGGAGACGATAAACGCGCTTATCAGATAATCATCGATAACGACGTTGAAAAACGCGGTCAGAGCCGGGTATAAGGGAAAGAAAACTATCAAAAAACGCCTTTCTCCGGCAGCCGTGTAGCCGAGTTGAGCAATGTCCAGATAATGAACCGCGTCCCAGCGTTTCCATATTCCGAAAAATCCGTTCGGTTGAACGAGAGCCTTATCCGTTATAACTTGATAACTTTGCGCGCCGAGAAATAAAACCAGAAGTTTTACAATTAAAACCAAACCGATAACATTCCAATTCAGCCAGCGAATTTTTTTCGTGATTTGAACGCTTTTCGCCATATAATTTATGTAAACAAAAAGGGCTGAAAAAATTTGTCTGTTATTTAACCACGATATTAACGAGACGATTCGGCACGACGACAATCTTGATGATTTGTTTGCCGTCGGTGTGTTCCTTAACTTTCGCATCGGCTAATGCCAGCGCTTCGAGCTGTTCTTTCGGCGTTTCGGGCGCGACCGTTACGCGCGAGCGGAGTTTGCCGTTGATTTGAATCGGGATTTCGAGTTCGTCGGCGCGTGCCAGATTTTCGTCCGCGACGGGAAAACGCGCGCCCGAAGCTAAAATGCCTTCGGTATTTCCCGAAACGACTTCCCAGATTTCTTCGCAGACGTGCGGCGCATACGGCGTCAGCATCAAAACGAGACTTTGCACAGCTTCGGCGACGGCGAACACGTCGCCGGCGTCCGCCTTTTCCGGTTCGATTTTAAAATCGCCGAGCGCGTTCGACAATTCCATCAGAGCGGCAACCGGCGTGTTAAATTGAAAACTCTCAAAATTTTCCGTAACGCGTTTTATAGTTCGATGCGTTTTCCGCCGCAATTTGCGCGCTTCGTCGCCGGTTTCGGCTTTTTCTAACTGTCCGCCGACCACTGACCGCCGACCGCTTTCCGCAATCGCCGAACGCCACCGGTAAACAAACCGCCAGACGCGTTGAAGAAATCTGACCGCGCCTTCGATTCCGGTTTCAAGCCAGACCAGCTCGTTTTCGGCGGGCGCGGCAAAAAGGGCGAAAATCCGCGCCGCGTCAGCGCCGTAGACGGCAATCATATCGTCCGGGTCAACGCCGTTATATTTAGATTTCGACATTTTCTCGACGGCGACTTTGACGGGCGAATCGTCTTCTTTCAATTTCGCGTCGATGATTTTTCCGCGCTCGTCGCGCTCGATGTTCACTTCGTCCGGCGGAAAGTAACTCGCCTTCGATTCCGAGTAATACGATTCGCCGACGACCATTCCCTGCGTTAAAAGATTTTTAACCGGCTCGCCGAAATCGACAAGACCGATGTCGCGCATCACCTTTGTCCAGAAACGCGTGTAAAGCAGGTGCATTACGGCGTGGTCAACGCCGCCGATATACTGGTCAACCGGCAGCCAATACGCCGCAATTTGCGGGTCGAACGGCATTTCGGCATTGTGCGGGTCGGTATAGCGAAAGTAATACCACGTCGAATCGACAAACGTGTCCATTGTGTCGGTTTCGCGCTTTGCCGGTTCATCGCAGTTCGGGCAAGTCGTGTTGACGAACGCCGGAACTTTTGCCAGCGGCGACTCGCCGACGCCGGTGAACGGCGCGCTTTCCGGCAGTTCGACCGGCAAATTTTCATACGGCACGGGAACTGTTCCGCACTTCGCGCAGTAAATTATCGGAATCGGCGCGCCCCAGAATCTCTGCCGCGAAATGCCCCAATCGCGCAGGCGATAAGTCGTCGCCGCTTCGCCGAAACTGTGTTCTTCGGCAAACCGCGTCATTTCCCTTTTTGCTTCTTCAGAAGTTTTGCCCGTCCATTCGCCGGAATTTATCAAAACGCCGTAATCGGTAAAAGCCGATTCAATTTTAGATTTTGGATTTTGGATTTTGGATTCTTCAACGGTTGTCAACAATTGATTTTCTTCGGACTTCGGACTCTGGACAACTTCCCGAACCGGCAAATCAAACCGCTTCGCAAACTCGAAATCGCGCTCGTCGTGCGCCGGAACGCTCATTACAGCGCCCGTGCCGTATTCCATCATCACGTAATTGCCGACCCAAACCGGCAGTTCTTCGCCGCCGAACGGATTAACCGCTTTCAAGCCGGTATCAACGCCGTCCTTTTCGCCTTCCGCGCCGTAATCGGTCGGCTTCGCCTTCTCGATTTTTATTTCTTCGATTTTATTTTTAACTTCGTCGGAAAAATTATCGAAATTCGCTTCGACAATCGGATGTTCGGCGGCGGCGACAATGGCGTTCGCACCGTAAATCGTGTCGATGCGCGTCGTGAAAACACGAATCTTTTCGTCCGAATCCTTCACGGCAAACTCGACAAACGCGCCTTCGCTTTTTCCAATCCAGTTTTTCTGCATCGTCAAAACGCGCTCCGCCCAGCCCGCTTCGATTTCCGACATTCCTTCGAGCAGCTGTTCGGCGTAAGCCGTAATCCGCAAAAACCACTGCGCGATGTCTTTTTTCTCGACCGCCGTTCCGCATCGCCAGCAGACGCCGCCCGACGCCTGTTCATTGGAAAGCGTCGTCTGGTCGCGCGGACACCAATTGACCTGTGTCATTTTTTTATACGCCAGTCCGAGTTCGAGCATCTTGAGAAAAAACCACTGGTCGAATTTGTAATATTCGGGACGATGCGCCGCGATTTCCCGACTCCAATCGTAGCTGATGCCGAGACGCTGCAACTGCTCGCGCATCTGATTGATATTGTCTTCCGTCCAGTCGCGCGGATTGACACCTTTTTTTATCGCCGCCTGTTCCGCCGGTTGACCGAACGAATCCCAGCCAATCGGATGCAGAACATTAAAGCCGCGCAGGCGTTTATACCAGGCGAGCGCGTCGCCGATTGAATAATTGCGCACGTGTCCCATATGCAGCCGACCCGACGGATACGGCAGCATTTCGAGCGCGTAAAACTTCTCTTTCGTTTCATCAATAGTCGTTTCAAACGTCCGGTTTTCCGCCCAGCGCTTTTGCCATTTCTGTTCTATTTTGAGCGCAAAATATTTCTCGTCCATAAAATTTTTCGGTTTGTATAAAGTATAAAAATGCTAAGTCTAGCGAATAAAAATAAATCTATCCACTTATCGCCCGTCAATTAAAATCTTTAGAAGCTGTTTGAAAACTCGAAATAAAGGATGATTTGACTATCAGGCGGTCATTTTGGGTAAATTATTTTGTGAAAAAACTTTATCCTTCTGATCTAACCGATAGTCAATGGAATCATACCAAA